>JGI26243J51142_1000035_pt1 | contig 70491 bp, 56 predicted proteins | sample SaaInlV_130m_DNA_FD_51142 | JGI IMG/M metagenome (IMG submission 51142)
CATTAACGAGATGAACGCCGAGAATGCGGCGCGTTATGGTCGTAAATTGGACGAGCAACATCCACTAATGGGGTTACTCCAAAATAGGTAAATGAATGGATAAAACAACAACCACATTAGGGATAATGATGAGTGCCGGAATTTCAATTATAACGATGTCAGTTGGCGCTTTACTCTGGGCAGATGCTAGATATGTTTCAGCAGAGACTTTCGATCAAGCGCAGACGCAAACAAAAAAAGAGTTTAGCAACATCAGGAAGAACGACCTTGAAGATAAAATCTTTGAACTCCAACTATTGGATAATCCAAGCAACTTGGACAAGGCAAAAATCGACAGATATCAACGACAATTAGACGAGTTGATTAGGGGGAAATAATGGACAAAGAGCAGTGCGACACTCACGCGCGAGAATTGCTGCTTCACGCAGAGCAAATTGGTAAATTGTTCTCGCAAGTAAGGGATACAAATGATCGGTTGCTGAACATCGAAAAAACAATTAATCAGGTGCGCAACATGGTTGTTGGCGCTATCGCATACGCTCTCGTGTCGGAGTTTGGCATCTTAGAGGCAATCAAATTAAGCGGAGGAGTTTGATGTTCAAGAATAAATTGAAGATTGAAGCTGTGCAAGGGGAAGATTTTTACATCCTCACCTCACGGTTTAGTTATATTACGAATTTGGGGGATATTATCATCGTACCCAAAAATTTTAAGACGAATTTTGCGTCTATCCCTCCGATTTTGGCCTTTTATTGTTCGTCAGACCACTGGACTATCAGACCGGGGAGTGTTATCCACGATTATTTATATAGTGCTGAGTCTGCCCATCTGGGATTTACACGAAAGCAAGCCGATTCTGTGCTTTTAGAGTCGATGTTGGGATTAGGTATGCGGAAAACTCAGGGGTTGGTTATCTATTACACTTTACGATTATTTGGAGCCGGTCACTATGAGAAAAGATAGCATTACATTTCCACGATACTTTATTTTCGCTATGGTTTTTATGATGGTTGTGCCGTTATTAACCGGGTGCGCTGCTACAGCTAGTAAGGCTGCATCTTTTGCAGTGACCTCATATTGCAAGATTCCCGGTGGAACTATTGGGAGAAAAGGCATCAGGACAGCGTTCAATGATGCTGTGTACCCACATAAAGTGGTAGTCACTTGCTCCAATGACTAAGCTATCAGAGCATTTTAGTCGTGAAGAATTTGCTTGTCAGTGTGGGTGTGGACAGGATAGCGTTGACTACCAACTAATTCGTGTCTTAGAGGCTCTGAGACAGCACACAGGGCCGATAATCGTGTCATCAGGCAACCGATGCACAAAACGAAATAAAGCCTCTGGTGGCGCTTTAAAAAGCTATCATGTTATTTCTAAGGCAGCCGACATCATCGTTAGGAGCCACACACCGGCTGAAATATATCACTGGTTAAATGAGCGTTATCCTGACCTGTTTGGCATCGGTCTATATTCGGGTTGGGTCCACATTGATGTGCGTAGCGGCCCAAAGGCGAGATGGCATGAAAATCATTCGTGAGATGGTTCTGTTTGTATTGTTGGCAGCGGTGGCATCAGCGATGGCCGTTAAGGTGCTACACGCTTTCGGGGTGTACTACCACTGATTCGGTTCCCAAAGACGGAATCAAACTGATATTGGCAGCAATTATGCCATCATCTTGAAAAAACCCTTATAAATCAACAACTAACTGGGGGTTCGATTCCCCCCGCCTCCACCAGAAACACTGGGTTCATGGGAAAATGCTGGCACGAAGTTGGTCATGATTGGGCATAGTTGGTCAAGATTTGCCAGCAATTCTGCCAGCATTTTCTCTAACCTTTTCCAAACAATTTCACAGCAGCTTCACCGGCCTCTGGTCGTGCATCAGGTATCCAGGTCGCATAGGTTCTAGCTGTGACCAACACATCCGAATGACCCAACTGCTTCGATACCCAGGCTAACGGTTCACCGGCTGATAGCATCATTGATGCGTAGGTGTGTCGTGTTTGGTACGGTGATCGGTAACGAATACCGGCCTTTTTGAGTAACGGAATCCATAATGTGCGTCTGATCGGCTGATCTCCGGTCCAGCACTGTTTGGTGCGTGGATTAACGAATACAGGGCCATCTGCTAAGAACGTGTACTTTTTTTGGTGTAGTAAAGCATCGATTGCCGGGGGTAATAGTTTAACTTCACGGATACCTGATAGGGTTTTAGGTGTTTCTGCCTGTCTAGCATCTTGGGTCTTAGCCATACAGACCGAAATAACACCCCTATTCCAGTCGATATTCCCCCAGGTAAGGGCAACTATCTCTGATGTCCTTAAACCGGTCCAAAGGGCAAGTTTTACTAGGTTATTGGCCGAACCAGAGGCTATATCGAGCAGTACCCTTTGTTCGTCTTTGGTCAGTGGGTCGATTCTTTTCTCCCTGGGCGGCTCATTTTTCTTGTAGTTCCAGCCATAGAGAGGGTTCACCTTAATCAGATCATCATAAACCGCATCCTGTAATGCTGACCGCAGTGGGGATAATATGTTTGAGATGCGCTTGGTGGAACATTCCATGCCAGCTACCCATTCTCGGACCATTCTGCGCGTTAATTGGTGTAACTGTACGTTGCCGAACTGAGCGATAATCTGCCCAATGATCTTGTCATATCCAGCAATCGTGGATGCTTTGAGAGTTGGCCGTTTGGCCGATAACCATTCGGCCAGATAACGTTCAAGTGTTAGTGTTACTGGCTTTAAGGCGTGTTTGCTGTCCGGGAAAGTGGTGGCATAGTCGAATACACCGGCATCAATAGCCTCAACGATGGCATCACGGTGGCGCTGCGCTTTCTTTAAATTAGCGGCGGTGGGGATAAGTTGAAGTCGTTCCCGGTGGCGCTTGCATTCAAGTTGGAATGTGATCTCGATTGTTGTTTTGGATGCTGCTCTGACTCCGCCCATGCTTCATACCCCAATACGCTGATTAATACCCTACCATCGGGCGCTGTGACTGTTATACCATCGCCCCATTCGCCTCTGGTTATCTTGGATCGTACAGCATCTTGGCTGTATCCAGACAAATCCGCAAATCTTTTGATGGTAACGAGGTTCATTGTTTTACTCGGAATCGCCAATTTTTGGTGGTGTTTCATCGCAATAGATCAAATAAGCATCTAATAACGCTATTGCTTGGTCTGCCACCTGAAAGTCACTGGCCTCGCTGATTATTTTTGTCATTTTTACTTCACTCATGCCAATGTCCTTGGCTATATCTCGATTTCGTAGACCGCTTTGAGACTTCAATTTTATGATGAGCATTGCCCAATCTATCTTTCTGTCCATTGAGGATTTAAGGCGTGGCTTTGGAGGTTCATGGTAAATTGTTGTGTCACTTTGGATTATGTCCTGCATCTTTTGCTCCTGAAATAAATTGCCGGATCAACACTGACCCCGAAAATAATCTGCTCCACTTTTCCAAATACGCAGATCATCGGAGAGGGTCTAGCGCCTCCGGCTGTGGGTGTTTTCCTATTCACTCCCACCGCCCACTGGGGAATCCTTGATTAAGCATTGGTGTTGCAATGCTCCATGCCAAGGCCATGTCATTACTCTCTTCTTGAATAATCAGGTCCACGATGGCTAAAGTAGTCGCTTAATTTTTGCAGTTCCTGAGTTCTTGGGTCTGCGGCTGAAACATATTGTGGTTGTTTCTTTATTTGAATCTCACCAATCACCTTCAGAGGCATCCCCTGATCTCTGTTGCGCGGCAAAATGAAATCTGTGTGGTCATTCCACAGTTCAACCAATTTCCGATTGTCAGATGGCAGTTGGTTCATGGTGGATGCAAGATGCGACCTGATACGCTTATAGTCAACTGGATCAACAGGCGTAGTGCATTTATGCTCGTATATTTTTTCACCATACTTCCGAGTTGGTGCTGGACCATAGCATTCACTGCACACGCTCATACGCCTGTCACGGCTGGCGCTCAGATAAAACTGGGTTGATGGTTTTTCAACACTGCACTTTTTGCAGGTGATGAAAGTTGTGCGTTCAGAGTTAAGGCACTCACGGCACACTGAGTTGCGACCGTCTGACCTTGCCCGGTTCACATAAAAGCTATCCATAGACTTTTTAGTCGTGCATCTGCGACAAACTTTCATGCGAGGGTGTAGGGGCGTTTGATTTGGTACTCAGACATAAGCCTCTGAGTTTCATAAATCTTCAGACAAAGCATTTCACTAGCTAAAAACTTGTCGAAATTGCTATCAACGAGCGCTTTATAAAGTTTGCTCCGTGTCATTTCGTATGAATCATTTTGGTCTATCACTAATGAAACTGTCATGTTTTTCTCCTTGTTATTGTTAAGTGATGCCGCATCCAGTACGGAGAGGGATGGAAAGACTTTCAGAAAACCACCCATTCTTGATGCTACTGGACCGGCATCCTCTGCGGTTATTGGGCATGACTCCCACGCCACTCACAGATTTACGCGCTTATTTGGCAATATTCTCTCTCAACAGTTTTCCAGATTTAAATCCAGGAATGTTTGCTGCTGAAATTGTAATCTCTACGCCTGTTTGTGGATGACGGCCTTTTCTCTCAGCACGATGTTTTACGGTAAAAGCACCAAATCCAATTAAATTGACATTTTCACCTCGACTGAGAGAGTCGGTCACTGCGGTGATAAAACCATTCAACGCTGATTCAGCGCTTACTTTTTTTAGTCCTGATGATTTGGCAATAGCCTCGATAAGTTCATGCTTATTCATGTTTGCTCCTTTTATAGTTTTCTGAGTTCTGCTATTGCTAGTTCAGCATCAGCCAATTTCATTTCAACCATCAGTAATCTGATCTCAATGACCTCAACCATTTTTATTGCTATATCCACTATAGGTTCACGATCAACGTCTTTGATTTCTTTCATCAAGACCTCATAAGCTAACGTCATCTTTCTTTTTTCTGATTCTGTCCTCATGGCGAAGTCTGCTAATTGTTTACTCATTGTGACCTCTAGAACGGAATATCGTCATCAAATGCAGCATTACCCATTGCTGGTGCATCACCAACAGCAGTAGCAGTGCTACCCCCCTCAGTAAAAAACACTTTGCAGTTGCCCAGGATGGGCGTTTTAACATCTTTTTCACGCTCATCTTTGGAAGTGGATTGGCAGATAAAACCATGCTGATCGTACTGATCTGGTTTCTCTGGATCAATGAAAGTAGTCAGGTCCATGTATGTACCTTTCTTACCTTTGAATAGCCTTGCTTTGTCGATCTTGCTGACATCAATGCTAATATTTATGCCTATTTTGCTCATGCTGCTTTTTCCTTATCTGTGGTTGAATTTGATTTGGCTGTTGATCTGCAAAGTGGACGCAAAATATCCTTTTCTGCTTGGGTGAAATAGCCACCCTTATTTTTGGCTCTCCATATCACAATCATTTCATCGGAAGTCAACTCCGACCATATCTCATGAATGGATGAGTTTCGCTCATCGTCACTAAGGTCAGGATCACTAAGTAACTCAATCATGGCATCGGCAGATTCCTCTACTGACCCAACTCTGGCCTTGAGCGTTTCGTATTTGCGGTTGTCCATTGTGTCGGCATCCTTGACATCATCAATGCCAAACAAGCCATTAAGGGCGTACTTGCGAGCGTATGAACTGGTTGCCCCTGTAAGTTGGGCATCATCCATGCCTTTGCGACTTTCCGGTTCACGCGCAAATGCTGTGACATCAATGGCATGGGATTCATCGGCAAAGGTTGCGGTAGATTTGACGTATATACGATCACCCACCATCACCATTTCATCGGATAGCGTAACGGTGCAGCCATCCAGGTGAGGCTTTAATGCCTCAAGGATGTCCTCACATGAGCGATAACTGTATTTGCCTTTAGCGAAGTCATTGATCTGGCCTTTATTAGCAACCAGGTTCCGTTGCACAATGCTTAGTTTTTGTCTGATGTTCATGCGAGTTCCTTTTTCAGCGTGTCACGTTCTTCTTCAACTGCCTCATATAGATGCGGTGATGCCTCTCGGTTGAATGACAGATTGAGCAGTATTTCTTCCAAGTTCTCTAAGAGTTCTTGCTTGGCCTCAATCTTTTGTGCTGCCTCATCGTCTGCTTTGTTGCGTACCCGATCCATAACCTTTGCGAACTCTACTTGGTCGATAGCAATGTGTTGATTGGTTGCTTTGCAAACCCCATCACGCTGCTCATCAGTTGCGTAATCACTATATGGATTCATTACTCACCCCCTAATAGGTTAAGTGCTGCACTTAGGTGTTCATCCGCATAAGCGAATAAATACTCATCGGAACCCTCTGATGCCGGTTTACCACTAATGGCATCGTCACGGCCTTGTTTGATGTCCTCGATGCGTTGTTCTTCATCGAGTTGAAGTTCTTGAAGTGTGGTCATGAATCTCTCCGTTAGTTAAAAGATACAAGGGCAAGGACTGCCCAGGATGCTGCCAAACAAGCAAGGAATGCGATACCAGTTAACACAGATTCCAGCCATGATTCGGCTGGTTGTGGCTGCTGAATTGGTCTTGATGTGCAGTTTTTGTAATCGGTCATCGTCTTTGCCTTTTCGTTTGGTTCACCTTAAATATACACTATGTATAACCGATATGCAAAGGTTATCTTTTTTTATTATCCATTATGTATAATCGGGGAGGAGGTAAGTATTGGATTACAAAGATTGTCTATTTTGACTTGCTGGAGAGTGACTGCATGAGGGAGGTGACTGTCTGTTGATCTTCATGCGACAGTGAACGAAAAAGAACAATGATTTCGGCCTCATCATTGTCTTGTTCCACAAGTAGCTCGGTAACAGGAACCTTCAATATGGTTGCTATTTCTTTGATTGTGTCGTATCTCGGCTCCCGTATCCCTGTCATCCAGTGAGAAAAACCTCCCACAGTCACACCCAGACGGTCAGCGACTTGGAGTTGGGTTAATTTACGATCACGCATCAGTTTGCGCGTTTTTGTTATCCATAGAGGGTCAATAGGAGGCATCTCTATAGTATGAGAGAACCTCATATTATTGGTTATACTTGATGTATAATTATATGTTGCCCGGTAATTATCCATAGTGTATAATTAAGTCTATGGAAAAATTCTTGGAATTTATTGATTCGTGCGGTAGCAGCCTAGAGGCAGCCAACAAGCTGGGTATGTCGGTCCAGATGATTTCACACATCAGAAAAGGCAGACGCAAAGTTTCATTTGCCACAGCACGAGAAATAGAAAGCATTACATCTGGTCGCATATCTCGCAAGGATTTGCGTCCTGACATTTATGGTTGAGCAAGCGCCCTTTAACCCCCGTCACAGGGGGTTCTTTTTGGGCAAATTCAACGAACAGATCGAACTGATGAGGTGGCAAATGGTTGGAGATGAGAAAAGAGTTCATGAGGTGAAATCTCGATTCACTGATTCTGAGTATCTTGCGTTGTCTAAACTGGCTGCGTTGGATGATAGGACGATTGCGGATTATTTGCATCATGTTGCTCTCACTCACTTGTTTGGACACAGCCACAGATTAGGCATTGATATGCCAAGTTGCAACAAGACGGATAGGGGCGATTAGGGATGTCTAAGGGATACACCAAGGTTTATCACAGTTGGTTTGAATTGGGCCTGTCAATGGATGCTCTTGGTATCTTTGTGTACATGAGTAGTAAGCGTAAAGATTGGGTATTTCGCTCGGCAGAGATACGCAAAACGCTAGGGATCGGCAGTCATAAATGGCGCTCTGCGACCAATGAATTGAAGCAAATAGGCCTGTATATCACCACCAAAACATCAGACGGAACAACGATAACAGTCGGAAAGCTAGAGGAATCAACCACTGGTCGGAAACCCACAAGTGCAAAACCCACAAGTGGAAAACCCACAAGTGGGAAACCGACGCCCTTAATAAGACTGAATATTAACAAGACTGATAGTAATAAGACTGATAGTAATATTACATCGTTTGATGATTTCTGGTCTGTCTACCCGAAGAAAAGGGAGCGCAAGAAATGTGCTGCAATTTGGGAACGCAGAGAGTTGGATGACATTGGCGAAATGATTGTGTCGGACATTGAAGCAAGATTACTCAATGACGGCAAATGGATCGAGGATGGTGGTGTTTATGTGCCTAACCCACAGACCTACCTCAACGGTGATCGTTGGGAAGATGATATGCAGCCAATTAAGCTATCGCAAGCACCACAAGGCAAATACCAGTTGAAACGCAAGTTCCTCGGTACAGAGGACAGTGTAATTGAGGGCGTTGTTGTTGATCGAACCATAGGGGGTACGACATGAAAGACAAAGACTTTGAAGATTTCGCTGATGGGTGGAATGTCTACAGCAAAATGGTGACCGGCAAGGCTGTTGAAGAAGATGTGATGGTTATCTGCTTTGATGCGTTGCTGGAATACTCACTCAAAGATGTGATGCAAGCGTTGAAGATAAACGCCACTCGATCACAATGGCGGCCAACGCCAGCAGCAATTACAGATATTTTGCGTGAGATAGGCATAGGCTCACAGTCATCCAAACTTGAAGCACCCACAGCTAGTGCATTGGTGGCACAAGCGCAGAGTGCCAGTACACCATTGGGGGTGATGTTTCGGGCAAAGATAGGTCATTACGATTTAAACAACCAGGACTCGTTTTATCTCAATGCTCAAGCGACCAATTACCTATTGGCTTTTGATGACATTGTTGCCGATGTTTTGGCTAATGGGTACAGCAAGAGTCAAAAAGAGTTGATGAATAAATACAACATCGCACTAACAGCGCCATTGTCTGACAATCTTCCGGGGCCGAATGACAAGCACTTGAAATTGGTGCATGGGTGAACAAGATGAGCCGAGAAAAAGACGAGAAAGACGAGATGAAGTCATACGGCATTCTGCTAATGGATGATGACAACATTCGCCCGGTCAGTAATTGCTGTGGTGCGGAACCCAAAGGGGGGAATGTGCATGAATCTGTCGGGTTGTGTGCGGATTGTGGGGAGTGGGCCAGTTTTGAAAGTAATCCAGAATGACAGTTTATTACAATGAATTTGATCCAAAAGCAGCAGCATGGTTGCGACAACTGATAATTAATGGAGATATTGCCGATGGCGTGGTTGATGAACGATCAATTACCGAGGTCCAAGCAGATGACCTTAATGGATTTACTCAGCACCATTTCTTTGCCGGAATTGGAGTCTGGAGTTACGCACTTAGAAATGCCGGATGGGGCGATGATCGACCTGTCGCAACTGCTTCATTGCCGTGTCAACCATTCAGTGCAGCCGGAAATCAAAAAGGACAATCAGACGATCGACATCTTCTCCCCCATTTCCTCGAATTGGTCGGACAGTGCAGCTTTCACACAATCTTTGGGGAACAGGTTGAGGGAGCGATTAAGCACGGATGGCTCGATGATTTATACACAGAAATGGAAAACCAAGACTACACCATCGGGTCGGCAATTATTGGCGCACACAGCGTCAGCAAACCGCACATCAGGAAAAGAATCTATTGGGTGGCCCACTCCAAGACACGGAGATGGGGGAAAGAACAACCGGACTCCAGAGGGTGCGGAGAGGGAGTTGAAGCGGAGAAACATGAAGCCGGAGGATTTGAGTCAGGCCGTGACGATGGTATCGGGGTGGGCAACACCGACAACGCGAGATTACAAAAACACAGGGAACCTGGAGAACTACATATTCGGGAGTCCGACAGGCAGAATCAGGAACGACTCAACCTCAACACAGGCTTTTCTGACCGGATGGCCAACACCAATGGCGAACAATGCGAACAAGGACTGCAACCGTTACCGGGAGGACAGGCAGAACGGCATCGGAGCAATAGCGAGCATAGCCGGATGGCCAACACCAACGATGCCCAAAGGGGGGCCGGACAAGAATCCGAACAATCCACGCGGAGTGAACAGCGGCAATCCGTTAGCGACAGCGGCATGGATGGCCGGAGATCAGGAGCAGAGTCAAGCACAGATAGCAGGGTGGGCAACACCGAAAGTACAGGACTTGAGGCACAGCCCACAGAACTCGCTCAACAACGAGAAGAATGGGAGGCAGATGCACCTACCGCATCAGGTTGGGATGATATTGAATGGCTCTACTGCCGCGACCAAAAGTACAGGCCAATTAAATCCGGCATTAAGCCGTTGGTTGATGGGATTGCCAGAGGCGTGGTGCATAGCTGCGATTCAGTCATTACGCCAAACGCAAGCGCTGAAGCGAGGACTATCAGACTCAAAGGCTACGGCAACGCAATCGTAGCACCAGTGGCAGAGGAATTTATTAGGGCAACAATGGATGTGATTGATATTAATGAAACAGGAAGATAGATGACAACGCGAGAAAAAGAACAGGACATGACTCTTGTCGAATTATTGGAAACATTGATCGGACAAGCGGATGAGATCAACAGGCAGATGAAAGCGCTCACTAAGCGTGTCGATGATGTTGCGAAGTTCTGCGGTTACACGGCCACCATTGCCGATGAGTGAGCAGTTCGACATAACGCCAGTGCCTAAGCCAAGACAGACTCAAGCCGATCGGTGGAAGAAAAGACCCTGCGTAATGAGATATAGAGCATTTGCGGATGAGTGCCGGGCAAAGGGTGTGAACGTGGTGAATGGCGCTGAGATTCATTTCCTCATGCCAATGCCCAAAAGCTGGTCCAAGAAGAAGAAAGCGCTGATGTTAGGTAAAGGCCATCAGCAGAAACCAGATGTCGATAACTTGCTAAAGGCTGTGATGGATGCGGTGTTGAAAGAGGATTGTCATATCTACGACATTCACTCTAAGAAGTTCTGGGCCGAGCAGGGGAGTATTAAGATTTTATGACAGTTATTCGGGTGATGGTTGCGTTCATGTTGTTGCCCTGGTTGTTGTTGTTGGCCGGTGCGGTGGCTGTTATACAGGTGTTGGATGGTACTTTTTTTGAGGGAGTAGAATGGGATGACTAAAGCAGAGCAGCATAAGAAAGAGCAGCAGTTTAAAGTATTTCATGAGGCTAACCCGGAGGTGTACCAGATGTTTGAGCGTTTTACTTTTGATGCGATTTACAGAGGGCATGACCGTTTGTCGGCTGAGATGATAATTAACCGCATCAGATGGGAAACTAAGGTTATCACCACCGACAATGACTATAAGATTAATAATAACTACAAGCCGTTTTATTCTAGGTTATTTCTAGAGCAACACCCACAGCACAAAGATTTCTTTCAATTAAGACATTCAGCAGCAGATAACCAATCATGAGTAATACAGTCAGAATGAGGAAAAAGAGCGCTTTCGATACTGTCCTGGAAAACATTAACGAACCGGCACATTACAAAAAAGGGGGCATTGAGTTCATTGACCTCATGCGTACATTTCTACCGAGAACGATGTACATAGGAGCGCTGATGTTCAGCATACTCAAGTATTTATGGCGATGGGATTCCAAAGGGATCACGAAAGAAATGGATGAAGAACAGAAGAACCTTGTTAAGTATGAGAATTTGGGTAAGGCTGAGTTCTATCTCAAAGAACTGATGAGGATACACATGCCTAAATCACATGGAACACCAGAGTATGAGGATGTTGAGGTCAATGATGATTGAGTGGTTAAACCGATGGGTCAAACCGGCGCATGAACAGCGCAAGGGAAGATGTGTGTGCGGTAACACATCATTTGTCAGACTGTATTCGTCAATGCAAATGGTTTGCCATTGCTGTGGTAAGAGGTACAAAATAGCACCAGATGATGAGTTCCTGGTCGAGATAAAGCACCAACGATAACAAGGAGGTAGTATGGTAGTTCAGTTGCTTGGAATAGCGGCAAGAGTTGGCGGTGCTGCACTGGCACGACATGGGGCAGCATCAGCGTTAAGAGCGCTTGATGATAAGCCTGTTAGGATGCCTCGCATCAATATGACGCTTAGTGTTGAGTCGAACATCAAGGAAGTCGCACAGTATTTAAATCATATTCAGTTGAGACAGTTACCATTTGCAACCAGTAAGGCGTTGAATGATACGGCATGGCAGGCAAGGGCGGCACTGATGGCACAGGCTCCAAAGAAGATGGATAGGCCTACACCGTTCACGGTTAAAGGCTTTAGGGTTAAGAGGGCAACCAAGCGTGACCTTGACGCTATTGTGTATGTCGCTGGAACAACAGGGCTTAAAGGTTCGGAGGCTGACCGTACAAAGTATATGACCTTTGTCGTTGATGGTGGGATAAGACTGCCTGAACGCAAAGCTGTTGCAGTACCGGTGAATGTAAAGCAGAACAAGTATGGCAACATGGGGCGCAAGCAGATAGCAACGCTGCTGAATAAATCAAACACGTTCAGTGGTGTGCCAAGGGGTCAGCGATGGAACCAATCTGATGCCGGTATCTGGCAACGTGGCAACGACTCAGGTGGAACGTGGACAGCACAGCGTAAGACCAGAGGCAAGACGATCAAGATGCTGGTGGCATGGGAGCCACAGACCAAGCACGAGAAACGGTTTCCTTTCTATGACATCGCTGGTGGCGTGGTTCGGTCTAGGTTCAGGGGAAACTTCAAGGTAGCACTAACACGGGCGCTGAGGACAGCGAGATGAGGGCAAAAGGTACTCCTGGGGCTTTTGGTACTGAGGGTTATACGCAGCGCGGTATTTCGCTAGTGTTATTTGCTTTCATTTTGATGGGTTCAAAGCATGGCTGAACATGGGGGTAAGAGAACTGGTGCTGGTGGCAAGCCCAAAACAGTTGCAGATGCCACTGGCAAGGCGTTCGTGTTTTACTCAAATGCCAGAGCAAAGGAAAAGACACATCTCGCCAATCTCGCTGAATTGCGTGAACGTGAGAAACGTGGCGAACTGATCGAAAAGACTCAAGTGATGGCCGATGCTGATTTTGTGGGCAGACTCACAAGGGATTCATTCATGGCCCTGCCGGACCGAGTAGCATCGTTGTTGGTTGGTAGAACTGAGCATGAGATATTGCAGGAACTCAGGCGAGAGATACGCGACACCTTACAAACTATTTCGGAAACATTGAATGAAAGTTGAGCAAATAGCAGCAGATGACTTAATACCTTACATCAACAACTCACGGACTCACGACAGCAATCAGGTCAGTCAGATAGCGGCAAGCATCAAGGAGTTCGGGTTCACCAATCCAATCCTCATCGACAAAGATAACGGCATCATTGCCGGGCATGGCAGACTAATGGGAGCGCAGAAGTTAGGTCTAAAGAATGTGCCGTGTATTCGGTTGGGTGATTTGTCAGAGGCACAAAAGAAAGCGTACATAATCGCTGACAACAAATTAGCACTGAACGCTGATTGGGATTTGGAGATGTTGTCGATTGAGATCGAAGAACTACAAGCGCTCGACTTTGATATTGATTTGCTTGGATTCACGATTGATGAACTCGATGCTATGGATGCGAATCCAGAGGTTGAGGGATTAACGGACGAAGATGAAGTTCCAGAAGTTCCAGAAGAACCGACCACCAAGCTGGGCGATATTTACCAACTTGGCAATCATCGATTGATGTGTGGCGATAGCACCAGCATCGATGCGGTTGAGTTGTTGATGGGTGGTGTTAAGGCTGACATGGTATTCACTGACCCACCATACGGAATGGCATACGGCGGTGGGAGAGCGGCTGGCTCTACAACCAAAGGTGCGCTTGTAAAAGCGCACGGAATGATAATAGGCGATGATTTAAAAGGAGATGACTTGTTGGCAATGGTGGCAGATAGCATTAGCAATGCCATTATGGGTGCTAAAAGTGGAGTCGCATCTTATATTTGTTTTACATGGAGAACTTACGCCGAGTTCCATGCGGCATTAACTTCAATTGGTCTCAAGCCGTCAGCGTGTATTGTATGGGATAAAAAAAGCATAGGTCTTGGTCGTAGTGACTATCGACCACAACATGAGTTTATCTTTTATTGTGGTGGTCAATGGCATGGAGATAAAGCGCAGTCGGATGTGTGGTATATGAGCAGAGGTGGGACGGGGCAATATGTACACCCAACACAAAAGCCTGTTGAGTTAATTGAAAAGGGATTACTGAACAGTAGTAAGGGTGGTGATGTGATTCATGATTGCTTTGGTGGCTCTGGCTCAACCCTCATTGCTTGCGAAAAGACCAACCGCAACGCTTACCTGATGGAACTAGACCCAAAGTATTGCGATGTGATTGTTAAGCGGTGGGAGGATTTCACTGGTAAGAAAGCAGAATTAGTTAATGGCTAGTGCTTACTGTACTTCTGTTGCTGCCGCAATCCTGGCAGAACCTGATGTCACTGTTTCCGAGTGGTCTGACCAGTATCGTCTGCTCGATCAGGCTGCATCAAGTGAGCCGGGCAAGTGGCGCACCCGGCGAACACCGTACCTGAAAGAAATCATGGACTGCTTGTCGGCAACACGGCCTGAGAGCATTGTGGTGTTCATGAAAGGGGCGCAGATTGGCGCAACCGAGGCCGGTAATAACTGGCTCGGCTACACGATTCACCATGCCCCTGCACCGATGCTCTACGTTATGCCGACAGTTGACGCTGCTAAAAGAGCAAGCAAACAGCGTATTGCTCCGATGATTGATGCTATTCCAGAGGTCAAAGCAAAGGTTGCTGTGGCTAGAGCGAGGGATTCCGGCAACACACTATTTCAGAAAGACTATCCCGGTGGAACACTCATTCTGACCGGTGCAAATTCAGCCATTGGATTGCGCTCAATGCCAGCACGTTATCTATTCATGGATGAGGTCGATGGCTATCCAACGGACTTGGACGGTGAGGGTGACCCGATCCAGTTAGCGATTCGCAGGACGGCAACCTATAAACGTAACCGCAAGATATTCATTGTGTCCACACCCACAATCAAGGGTATCTCAGCCATTGAGGATTATTACGAGCAATCTGACCAAAGGCGTTATTTCATCCCCTGTCCTGAGTGCGGTGAGTTTCAGGTATTGGAATGGAAGATGATTACCTGGACAGACAACGACCCAGACACAGCAGCAATGACTTGTCAGCATTGTGGGGTGATTGTGCCGGAGTCGAACAAGACAAAGTTACTGAGTGATGGTGAATGGCGAGCAACGAGTGAGGGCCGGTTTACCGGATTCCATCTCAGCAGCCTGTATTCACCGGTTGGGTGGTACTCATGGTCCGATGCTGTGGCTGACTTCTTAGCGGCTAAAAAGGTCGGTGAAGAACAACTCAAGACATGGGTCAATACGGTTCTGGGCGAGACATGGGAAGAACAAGGGGAGCAAGCCGACCCTAATTCACTGATACTCAGGCGAGAGGAATATGATGAGCCACCGATATTGTGGAGGACTATCGGGGCCGATGTCCAAAAAGACAGGATTGAGTTGGAATTGGTTGGCTGGGGTGAGGGTGAAGAATCTTGGGGGTTGGAATACATCATTGTTCCCGGTGACACAACACGCCAAGAGGTTTGGTCAGCACTTGATGATGTCGTTGCTGATTTGCAGCCGGATGGTATGTGCATCGACTCAGGCTATAACACCCAACTTGTTTACAATTGGGTTGACCGCAAACGATGGGTCTGGGCGATCAAAGGGGTGTCAGGCCAAGGGTTACCGTTGGTTCAGGATACACAGAAACGCAACGCCAGGCTGCGGAAGAAGCGCAAACGAGCCTTTGCACCGGAGCCAATTGGGGTCGATCAGGGTAAATCAATTATCTATTCACGACTCAAGATAACTGAGCCGGGCGCTGCTTACTGTCATTTCCCCAATCAGGCCGACTATGATGACGAGTATTTTGAGCAATTAACGGCTGAAAAGTTGGTAACACGGTACAACAAAGGCAGACCTCGGCAAGAATGGGTTCAGACACGGCCAAGAAATGAAGCGCTTGATTGCCGGGTGTACGCATTGGCTGCATTGCGGTTGTTAGCACCGACAACGAAGAAAGTTGTCGATGAACCGAAGAAAACAGAGCAACCACCAAAACAACGATGGAACTCACCGCAAGGAGGTGGAGCGTGGCTTTAGCTGACATTATATCGACAGTCATGGCTGATAGTGGTCTGGACGATGATACGCAGGAAGAACTGGAACAAAAGCTATGGGATGCCATTCGCAGAGAGTATGCCAGTGGCTATGTTTATGTGCCGGTACGCAACCGGGTCGATTCTCGCTCAGTACGATTGATGTGGAATGGCCGTAATGTTCAGCAAGTTATGGTGCGGTTCGGTATCAGCCGCGCAAGGGTCTATCAGATCATTAATTCGCACTAACACACTCGATGGTTGGCAGTCAATGGTTGGCACCTGACCAGTTATTTACCGTCAACCATCAAAAAGTGGGTGTCACCCATGCTGGAGGCCGCGAATTTAATGGGTTTATGGTTGACACCTAAAAAATGTCATATTTAGGTGAAAAATGTCACATTTAGGTGATATTTAGGTGGAAGTAGGGGGTTTCATCTAAAGATTGTCTAGTTTTCACTATGGATACTAGACAGGTTGATTTGAGAAAATTAGCCTATGAAGAACCAATTCCTCACGGCAAACTATGCCGTCACAGAACCGACTTCAATCGTTGTCGGGGATCGAGTCGCTTTCAAGCGCTCAGATATTCATGCCGCCTATCCCAACACTGACTACACGCTGAAATATGCGGCTCGTAAAGAGGGGGATGGACTTTCAGAGATCGAAATCACCGCAGTCGCATCGGGCGTTGACTATCTGATCGAAATCGCATCAGCAGTTACAGCGACATGGACCACCGGCACCTATCAGTGGCAATCCTACATTATCCGCAACAGCGACAGCCAACGGGTCACTCTCGGCACCGGGTTGTTCAAGGTATTTGCGGATAAAGATTCCAGCACCGACTCTGCTGACCCAATTTCACACTTGCGGAAACGGTTATCGAATCTGGAAACAGCTATAGAAACCCTATCCAGCAAGACTAGCAGCAGTTATTCAATTGCAGGCCGTTCGATGTCATTTGGTGATCTGACCGAGTTAGAACAGATGCGCGATAAGACAGTGGCAGAAATATCGGTTCGCGAACGTGGCCGTTTTGGAGTTCGTGGATGAGTAAGAGAATGTTTGCGGCAGCATCACCGAATGTTGTTAAAGATTGGATTTCAGAATCGAAAGAGATTAACCAGGATTTGCGTGAGCAAGGTACAGCGCTCAGAGCAAGGGCCAGAGATTTAGAACAGAACAACGACTATGCGGCCAAATATCTCCAACTGGTCGAAGTCAATATGATCGGTGAACAAGGTATTCGGCTGCAAGCAAAGGCACGAACCTCTAAAAAGAAACTAGATCAGCGCACCAATCGAATTATCGAATCCGCATGGATGCAGTGGGGCAGGCCTCGCCAATGCTCCGCAGACGGCAGACTGTCATGGCATGACATCCAGCGTTTGGTCGTGCGGTCTGTTGCCAGGGATGGTGAGGTTTTAATACGTCTGATTAACTCGGACGGCTTGAAACTGATGGTCTATGAGGCCGATTATCTCGATCACGCATTGAATCGTGACCGCACTGAGACAGAAAACCGCATCGTGCAGGGCATTGAGGTTGACCGACAAGCGAAACCGGTTGCCTATCATCTATCGAAAAGTCATCCGGGCGATCATCCGGGGGGCATCTTCCAGAATCCGCGCGTTGAGTATGACCGGGTTCCAGCCGATGAGATTATCCACATCTTCCGCACTGACCGAGCCGGTCAAATGCGTGGAGCATCGTGGTTAGCACCGGCCATGATCCATTTGTTGATGCTGAACCGTTATGAACGCGCAGAAATGATTGCTGCCGAGTTCTCAGCCAAAAAGATCGGCTATTACAAAACACCAACCGGCGATTGGCTGGAAGATGACAAGAACGATTATGGATTGCCGAACGACATCGGTGGTCTTGGTATGACCGAATTACCGGTGGGCGTTGAGATGGGCATGATTGACCCACAGCATCCGGTCAGTGCTTTCGCTGATTATGTTTCTGCGGTCCTTAAAGGTATCGCAACCGGGTTGGGGGTCAGTTATCACGCCTTATCCGGTGATTTAACACAGGTTAACTTTTCCTCTATTCGCTCCGGCACGATTGAAGAACGTGACCGGTGGAGACAACAGCAGTCGTTCTTTGTTGAACATCTGCACCGCAGAGTGTTTGAAGCATGGCTATCGGCAAATATCACGAATCTTGGTTATGCCGCAACCGATTTCAAGCGACTTACGAATGTGAACTGGCAGCCTAGAGGGTGGACATGGGTCGATCCAGTTAAGGATATGCAGGCCCATCAGTTAGCTTATCAGATGGGCATTACATCACTCACCGACATTGCAGCGACTCAGGGCCGTGATTTGGAAGATGTGTACGACCAGTTGCAGAAAGAGAAAGAACTGGCCGCTCAGTATGGACTACAACCGATTACCGAAAAGGAGGACACGCCTGATGACGAAGATTAAAACAGGTGACTTAAACAGAATATTTGATTTGGACAGATCAGCGATTGATGCTGATAGCAGAACTGTTCGCTTATCTTTTTCATCCGAAGAACCAGTGGAAAGATGGTTCGGCCAGGAGGTCTTAGACCACCAGCCGGGCAGTGTTCGACTGGACCGGATGAACGGGGGCGCACCGCTGCTATTAGATCACGATTTGACTGACCAAATTGGTCGCGTAGAAAACGCAACGATAGAAAATGGACGAGGCGCAGCCGTTGTTCGATTTTCCAAAAGTAGTCGAGCCGAAGAAATCTGGCAAGACGTAATTGACGGCATCCGTACCAACATTTCTGTTGGCTACCGCATTCACGAAATGAACGTGGAGGGTGAAAAGGATGCTGAGATTTATCGAGCAACCGATTGGCAGCCTCATGAGGTATCCATCGTATCAGTACCGGCAGACACTTCTGTTGGGATTGGGCGAGACTTGGTTGGCGATCACGAAACACAAATACACAACACACAGGGAACTGTTATGACTGAACAAACAATAGATATTGATGCAGTGAAGAACGAGGCAAGAACTGCCGCACTCACTGAGGAAAAAACGCGCGTAAGTACCATCAACGCAATGGCTAAAGATGCAGGGTATTTGCGTGAACTCGCAGATAAGGCCATCGAGGATGGAATGCCGATTGATGATTTTAACAAGGTTGCACTTGACCGCACAAAGGACGAAATGAAACGTCAGCCGACAGTAATGCCGGACGCACCAGTTCGCTCGGTTGATATGTCACGCACAGAGCGTGAGCAGTATTCATTAATGCGAGCCATTCAAGCACAAGCCTCTGGCGATTGGACAGGCGCTGGTCTTGAACGTGAAGTGAGCGATACGATTGCTCAACGAGTCGGTCAATCAAACGGTGGTTTTTACTTACCCGTTGACATGGCATGGAGTCGTGATCTTGCAGCAAGCAATTCAGGCAACATTGTTGGCACTGACCACATGGGCAGTTCATTCATTGACGCACTTCGCGCCAATATGGTGACCAGCCAATTGGGTGCTAGAGTGATGAGCAACCTACAGGGCAATGTGGCAATTCCGGCACTAAATGCTAAGACAAATGTGTATTGGGTCGCAGAGGGTGCAGCACCGACAGAAGGCGCTCCAACTTTCAGACAAGTGACGCTCACACCGAAGAACGTAGCAGCTTACGTTGATATAACACGGAATTTGATGATTCAATCTGATCCAAGTGTTGAGAATATCATTCGCCAGGACATCACCAACGGTGTTGCCAATGCTCTGGATACTGCTGCCCTTAACGGTGGTGGTGCTAACGAACCCTCTGGCGTATTACAAGCCACTGGTATCGGTTCTGTGACCTTGGCAAGTGCGGCTGCTCCGACTTTCGGGGAGATTGTTGATATTGAAACTCAAATTTCACAAGACAATGCACTAACCGGGTCGCTCGCTTATGTGACTACTCCATCAATGGCAGGTGCTTTGAAGCAGACTGCTAAAGATGCAGGTTCTGGTCGATTCGTCATTGAGTCTAATGAGATGAACGGCTACCGAGTGGCAACAACTACCAACTGTCCTGCCAGCACCATCATATTCGGTAACTGGTCAGACCTAATCATCGGTCAATTCGGTGCGATAGAAGTACTAACTGAGCGCAGCGCAAGTACCGGTATTCTGACATTGGGTATTCATCTTGCAGTGGATGTTGGCGTAAGACACGCTGAATCGTTCGCTAAAGGTGCATAACCATCATCAGCACCAATCATGCCCTGGGCCTTGTGCCTGGGGTTCTGATTGGAGGGAGCGATATGGCTAAAGTAACAATAACACGCAATACGGCTGCCGGTGGGTTTGATCTTAAATCCGGGCAAACGGTTGAGTTATCCGAAGAAGATGCACTGACATTGATTCGCATGGGCAAAGCGGTTCCGGCAACGGCATCGTCTGCACCTGAGAGTCGTGATGGTGAGATTGTGAAGAAACGCTCGACCCGGAAGAAGTCGAAGAATGTTTGACGAAGATTTAGATCAGTTCTTTGCGACAACTGAACACGCGATTGCTGCTAGTTACACTCCGTCAGGATTGTCAGAGCGGTCAATCAATGTGATCTTCCAGAACGAGTATTTTGAAATTGATTCTGGAACAGTTGGGGTGGAGGGTCGGCAGTCTTTGCTGGTTGCGAAAGCGAGCGACATCGTTGGCACAGGTCACGGTGATAAGTTCACGATTAGCAGTCAGAAATACAATGTTGTGACAGTCAGGCCGGATGGCACTGGAATGGTTGAACTGGTTTTGGAGTTGCAAGATGCCTAATCATATTCGCCACCAGATCAGAGATGCAGCCGGTGATGCGGTGACAGGTTTATTGACGGCAGGAACGAGAGTGTTCAAGTCGAGAATCTATCCGTTGAAAGATGATGAAATGCCAGCACTGTTGGTTTATACCACTACCGAAGATTCAGAAACGGACGGGATGGGCGATACGCTCGGCCGATCTTTATCACTAATTGTTGAAGGCTACATTAAGTCATCAGCGACCATTGATAACCAACTGGATCAACTGTCGGCAGAGGTTGAATCTGCACTGGCTACTGATCGAACTCTAGGAGGCTTGACCCGTGACTGCAATTTAGCTGGAACAGAAATCAACTTCACCGGTGATGGTGAAGTACCAATCGGGGTGGTCACGATGACCTTTCTGATTACTTATTTTACGAAAATGCAAACGCCAGATGTGGCGATTTAGGAGATAGAAATGGCTACATATAGTGGGCGCGATGGAATAGTGAAAGCAGCCGATGCCGGTGGAACAGTGGTTGCTGTTGCCGAGGTTCGGTCATGGTCGATTGACGAAGAACAGGAGACTGTTGAGGATACCGCAATGGGCGCGACAACGCGCAGTTATAAGACGGGATTCAAAGCATGGACCGGATCATTTGAATGCTGGTGGGACCCAACTGACACAACAGGTCAGACAGTTATGGATGGTAATGTTGAACTGGAGTTATACCCAGCAGGAACATCAACAGGCGATACTTATTACAAAGGTCCAGCACTGGTCACAACGAAGTCACGGAATGCGACATTTGATGGCAACATCGAGGCATCGTTTTCATTCCAGGGTCGTGATGATTTGCAGACTTTGACGGTTACATAGATGACGGATAAAACGTCAGGCCTCAGTGTAATGGAGCGAGCGAAAGCGCATCAGCGCAAGGTGCTTACTCAGAAACCGAGGTCGTTTTATGTCGAAGAATGGGAAACCACATTCTACATAAGACCGACCATGACTTTGCAGCAGAAATGCGAAATTACCGAACTTGCTGAAAGCGGTCAAAAGGCCAAAAGTTATGCGCTGACCATTGTCTATAATATGTGGGATGAGGATGGCAAGCCGGTTTTCCGCAAGGTTCAAATTGACGAACTTACCAAGGAAGTTAATTGCGAGGTCCTTGAAAGGATTGCTACCGAAATTGGACGAGATGAGCCTACAGTGGAGGAACTTGAAAAAAACTGATTAGCGACCCAGAGGTGATGTTCGCATTCCAACTTGCAGAGCATCTACACAAAACGGTCGCTGAGATTATGCAGATGAACCTACGCGAGTTCTATGGGTGGGGGATATATATAAAACACAAAGCGAGTAAGGACGATGGCAAGTAAGGACATCAAGTTACACATCAACGCGAAAGACAATACCCGGACTGCTTTTAAGAGCGTTGAAAGTAAAATGGGCCGTCTTAATCGTTCATTCGGTGGCATCAGAACACAAATGGCTGGTGTCGGTGCTGCCATCGGTGGGTTAGTCGGCAAGAACATTGCTCAGTCTGTCGATAAGATGCACAAACTCAGTGTGCGGCTCGGTACGACCACTGAAGCACTCTCAAAACTCGGTTACGTTGCGAAGATTTCCGGTGTCAGTTTCAACACCATGACGATGGGATTGCAGCGTATGACCCGAAGAATCGCAGAGGCATCTCACGGTGCTGGCGAGGCTCAAGGTGCGTTGCGTGAGTTGGGGATTGATGCTCGCAAGTTAGCAGGGATGAAACTGGACGATCAATTTTCAGTTTTAGCTGAAGCACTCTCAAAAGTCGGCAATCAGTCGGACAAGGTTCGCCTGGCGATGAAATTGTTCGATAGTGAGGGTGTAGCGCTCTTACAGACGATGGAGAACGGGGCCAAAGGTGTCAGCAAGCTATCATCAGAGTTGGACAAACTCGGTGGCACTATTTCTGGCGCTAATGCGAAAGCGATTGCTGACATGAACGATTCATGGGGTAGGCTGAGTGAGGCGATTGGAGGTGTTGCCACAAAGATCACTGCGTCTGTCGCACCGGCCATCACGGGTTTGAATGATGCCATGACGTTGCTGGTTTCATCTCCAATGACAGCACTTAAAGTCATGTTCCTAGAGGTTCTGATTCTGATCGAGAAATTCAATCTGGGTGTGATTGCAGTAATCAGGTCCATTGTTGATTTCGTTGTACAGAATGATTTTCTCAGTAAGGGTTTGGACAAGGTTGGTATTTCGCTCGGCACAGTCACCGATGGCCTGGATAAAATGGAGACAGATGTTTTACTAAACATCACATCTCTGAATACCCAAATTACTGCGCTTGAGGGAACTAAGGATGCCCTCGATAAAGTAAAGGATGCCAGTAAGAGTGATGACGGGTGGAGTCTGTTGCCGGATTTTAATTTCGGTGAGTTTGGTAACGAACTCGGCAAACTCACTCAGGGGTTTGATAATCTGGAACGGCAAGCGGCGAAGTTTACGACTAAGTTCATTGATGATATTAGCGTGGGTTTGACCAATGCGCTGATGACCGGAAAAGCATCGTTCAAGGACTTTGCGAAGTCGGTTATTGCAGGACTGATACAGATGATTATCAAGATGCAGTTGCTTAAAGCGATAACGGCCATCTTTCCAGGCATTGCACCAGCATCACCAGGCTCGGTTTCTATAGACAGATCATCGCTCGGATTACAGTCACTAAACACACAGGGTTTCACTTTTAGCGAGCCGACAAAGTTTGCTGCTGCAGGTGGCACAGTCAAGGGAGGGCAGTCAGTCATCGTGGGTGAGCATGGCAAGGAAATGTTCCGGCCCAATACAGCAGGACGAATAATTCCAAATCGTGAGATGGATGGTGGCGCACCGCTTCATGTCACATTCCAAATTAATGCCGTTGATACGCAAAGCGGCACAGCATTCCTGATGAAGAATCAAAAACACATTGTTGGCATGATTGACCAGGCATATAGAAAACAAGGTAGGACAGGAGTCACCGCATAATGCAATTACCCGTGAATCCAAAGTTTAAATCACTGACGATCAAATCGCACACGCCCACGCTAATCTCGGAAACCCATTCTGGCAAGCGGCAAGTCAGACAGCGTGGGGGTCACCGGTGGTTGATCGAAGCTGAATATCCGCCGATGAGTAGAATTGAATTTGCGCCACTTTGGGCATTCATTGTTGCGCGTAAGGGGCAGTTTGAGACATTCACTTTCGTGCCGGGTAACTATGGCAACAGCGCCACTGGAACAAATACAGCGGTCACTGTATGGATCAACCAACCGGCAGGAGCATACTCCATCGGCACAAGTTCACAATCGCTGACCGCCGGTGATTTCATCAAATTTAGTGGTCACAACAAATGCTACATGGTAACTAATGTTCCGAATAGTTCAAGCATTCACATCGAGCCACCGTTACACGCTGATATTGAAGCATCAGAAAGCATCGTGTGTGAATCAGTTGAGTTCACGGTTGCACTGGCAAGCGATCAACAAGATACATCCATTGATGTGCATTCGTTTCATTCGTTTCAATTGTCACTGGTCGAGGTGATCTAAGTGGCGGCAAGGGGCGCGACAGCAGATGTAATTGCTGAAATCGGGGCAGATCAATGCATTGTCGTGCATCTGTTGGAATTACATTGGGATGATGCGATTGTTCGACTCACTGATTTCAACCGGGAACTCACGACAAATAACGGCATATACACCGCTCTTGGTCATTTGCTTTCTTTTTCTGATATTGAAGAAACGTCAGAATTAATTACATCAAACATAACAGCGCAGTTATCAGGTATTGAGCAGTCGATGATTGCTCTGTTCTTGTCAGAGAATTATCTGGATAGACAGATGGATTTGTATAAATGCTTTCTGACTTCTGCCATGACTCCCGTTGCTGATCCGGTGCTAATATTTTCTGGTCGAATCAATAAACCTATCATCGCAGAAGACCCTGAGTCCGGCACTTGTTCTATCGGCATTGAAGCGGCTAGTCACTGGGTCGATTTTGAGCGCAGGGGGGGTAGGCACACAAGTCACAATGAGCAAGTATCTCGGTGGGACTCAACTGATAAAGGATTTCAATACTCTGACCAAGTCCTCGATGAAATCAAGTGGGGAATTAAGTGATTACCATCAGCGATCAGATGTTTCTGTCGAGATTGTTGGGCGAGGTTCGGAACCAACCGTTTGCGTGGGGAATTAACGATTGTAACACTCTAGCTATTTTATGGATGGACAGAGTATCGAACAGCGATGTGTTGTTGTCCGTTGAGGGTCAATACAAATCATTCAGTGAGGCGGTCAAATTCTACAAAGATTTTCCAAGTTGGCGATCTATTTTAGACACGCTCGGTTGGGAGCAAGTCACTACACTGCGAAACGGTGACTTGATATTGCGGCAGGGGAAAAGTTTTGTGTTCGCACATATCTTCTTGGAGGGTCTTGGGTACTCCATTGACAGGCACAAAGGATTAGTTGCCGGACGATTTGGCGGTCAAATCGACAAGTGCGAGGTGATGCGATGCCTGCGTTAGTCCCGTACCTGATGGCAATGGGTATGTCGTATGGTACAGCAACGACAGTGGTAACTGTGGCTATTGCGGCGGCGAAAGTTGGCGTTGCTATGGCTGTCAGTTATGGTATGCAAAAACTTCTGGGCGAGGACATGCCAAGCATGGACAGCCAAGGAATGCTTGCAAATAAAGCGTCTGCGCTTGCGCCAATAAAGGTGATTTATGGTGAGCGTAGGGTTGGAGCAACTAGGGTTTTTGTTGGGTCATCCGAAAAGAATCATAGAGAACTTCATATAGTTCTTGCGATTGCCGAGGGTGAAATTGAATCGTTTGAACAGATTTGGATTAACGACACACAGTATGAAATTGATGGTGTTGTGAATGAGCGGTTCGGCGTATCTCATGGAGGTGTTCCGGTTGTAGAGTTCAACGAACATCTTGGCGCATGGGATCAGGTTGCCGATGAAAATCTGATTGAGCGCATGCCAGACCAGTGGACTGCAAATCATAAACTGAGTGGGGTGGCATATATATACGTTCGACTCTACCATGATAGAAAGGTCTTTTTCTCCGGGATACCAACATTCACGTTCGATGTGAAAGGCGTGAAAGTACATGACCCAAGAACTGGCGCTGATGCTTGGAGTGATAATCCGGCACTTTGTATTAGAGATTATCTGACTAACAAGGTATATGGGCGCGGAATTGATGAAGTTCACATAGATGATGCGGCGATTATCGTTGCGGCAGATTATTGTGATGAACTGGTGACGAAAGGCACAAGCGATGCCAAGATGCAGGACATTGCAACACTGGCTGTGCCATATCAGACAGGCGTTGCGACTCAAGAAGAATACGCGGTGACGAGCGATGTTCCGGCAACATTTAGCGGTGTGAAAAAAATCATCATAACGGTTAGCGCTACAGAGACACATCCTGCATTCGGGGCATTGCGTTTATTGGTCGATGGTGTTGAGTTTGATGTGGGTGACAGAATAGATCATTCATTAACTAAGGCAAGTTACAGCAACGGCGTAACGATTGAAGCATCTGAAACCCTTGACGATAGATTTGCTGTCGGTAATATTCTTGACCCGACATTGTTGGCAACGTCACACGGATTGCCCGGTGGAGAAATATCCGCATCAGATAGTTATTGGTTAGGAAATCGAAGCCACAGGGGAGCAACGGTTACCATCACTCTGAATGACCCTATCGCGTTGACGAGCATCAAAGTGGTCACCAATCCAGATTTGGTTATGAACTATGATAGAGGTGCTAGTCTTGATATATTGTTTCAAGGACAAGACCTAGCGGCTAAACGATACACCTGCAATGGCGTGGTCGATGTAGATAAAAAAGCGATGAGCAATTTGAGCGACTTATTGACAAGTTGCAGAGGAATGATGGTTTTTTCGGGTGGCAAATATAGGCTCATCGTAGACAAGCCAACGACCGTAACTGGCACAGCGAATGCAAACAATATCACTGGCTCATGGAGCATTTCTTTAGGGGATAAATCAAACACATTCAACTCTGTCAGGGCTAGATTTTTCAACAAGGAAGAAACGTGGCAGGATGACCAAGTGGTTGTCGAGCGTGACGAACTCAAAGAACTCGACAATAATCTTGTTCTGCAAGCCGATCTTAAACTGCCGTTCACAAGCGACATGGCAACAGCGCAACAGATTGCCTTGGCTAATCTGAAACAGTCACGACAACAAATCTATGTAGAGTTCACGGCAACCATCGTTGGGCTAGTTGTTGAGGTCGGTGATGTTATCAACGTTACACATCCTACGCCGGGGTGGGAAGCTAAACCGTTTCGGATATTGAAAATGTCGTTGCAACCCAACGATGAAATCTTAATCGGGTGTCGAGAGTACGATGAATCAGTTTATGACTTGTCCGATCTGGTGATTCACGATGACATAAAGCCAGACACAAATCTACCAAATCTCGACACTTGTTTGCCGCCAACAAATATGGTGGGGAATGAGGAAATAACGTATGCACCAAAATCCCTAGACAATATTGCTCCTGATGACACGCTTGTGACAAAAGCGACAGTGACTTGGGAAACCAACGAGCCGTTTGCTGATTACGCTGAATTTGAATATCGCAGTCACAGCACCGGAGAGTGGATTCGACTTGACGAGATTGAGTCAAACACCGACAAGGTTGCTTCGTCATGACCAGTTACACCAAATATATCAACAATGTTGTTGACGAAATCACCGTGTTTGAGTTGCGAGTTCGGACAGTCAATGTTGCAGGAGTTCCTAGCGCATGGCACTACGGAGATATTACTTTTGATGGGCATCAGGACGCACCGACTGATTTGCAGTATCTCAATGTGACCGTGACGGACTCTGTTGCAAACCTTGAGTGGAACAAAATAACTGACCAAAAAGCTAAACTAGAACTTCGTCACACATCAGAATTGGTGGATGCCAAATGGTCTGATGGCACAAAAATAAAAACACTTTCTTATGGGCATGTCATGACGGCAACGCCGCATAAGATTGGCACTTACATGATGAAAGTGGTTCGTGGAGGAATGGAATCGCCGAATCATGTTGCGGCAGTTTCCACAGTAGAAGAAAAACAACTTAACGAATTGCAGGAGTTCATTCAGCACATCGAATTTGCAGGCTCGCACTGGCAGACAGAAGTGGTTGATGATGCGCTGCAATTGATGCCTGAGCCGTTTCTTGTTGAGTTGAATAACGGCGATACTCTTATCACTAATACTGGCGATGATATTCTGGTGACGAATAGCTACGGTGTTCCAGAGCAAGGAATCTATAATTTTGACAATGGATTAACGCTAACCGAGGTCGGCTCGGTAACGTTCAAGACTATTCTAGATAGTGAGGATTTATCGCTTGAAGATAAATTTGACCAACGTCTGCCAACAGTCGATGCTTGGGCAGATTGGGATTCCCTCGCAGGGAGTAGCGTAACGAAAGAAGTTCAAATTCGCTCAAGGGGTTCAGTGAGCGAAACATTTCATGACGATGATTGGCAACCACTCATTGACGGGGTGGAGATGACCGGGTTCGCTTTTCAGTTTCGGCTAGTGCTAACGTCGCCGATGCAAAACACAAACGTGCGCGTGACGAAACTTGGAGTGACCGCGAATGTACCTGACCGGACTGCGCGTGGTTTTGGTGTCGAAACGGATGCAACTGGCGTACATACTGTGACATTTGACAAGCCGTTTCAGAGACCACCATTTATTGGCATTTCGGCTCATGATTTAGTCGGCAGTTTTGAGATTTCAAACATAAACCTGATTGGTTTCACTGTGACATTTGTCGATGTAAACGATGTGCCAGTTCCAACAACATTCAATTATCAAGCGACAGGATTTTAGCGATGGCACAAACACCAGATTTTATAATCGACAATGGCACTGGCGCAGAGGTTAGGAACGACATTAACACTGCACTGATGGCACTTGCGACAACTAACACGGGCGCGACCCCCCCACAAAACCCAGTATTCGGCATGTTGTGGGTAGACACGACCAATGCGTGTTTGAAAATTTATGCCGGTGATGACGTTTGGTTGATTATCATTGATAGCGTTGTCGCAACTGCGACCAGTGGGGCTTCATCATCATTTGCATCTGGCACGAAAATGGTTTTTCATCAAGTGGCAATTCCGGCAGGATGGACTCAAGAAGTCATTAATGATGCGGCTTTGCGTGTTGTCTCCGGAGTGCCGGGAGGGGAGACAGGTGCGGACGGATTCTCAGATTGGGTTGCAAAACCAGTTCCGGGTGAGTGGGCGCAACAGCATGTTCTCGACATGTCATCGGGATTGCTGTCAATAATGACACTAGATAGTATTCAACTTGAGTTGAAGTATGTAGACGTTATGATCTGTAAGAAAAGCTAATGGAAATTGTAAAAACATGCCCTCTGGGTAGCCAGTGTGAAGAAATCAAAGATGGCAAAATCCATCAATGCCACTGGTGGACAAAAGTGGTTGGCAAAAATCCTCAGTCACATGAAGAATTGGATGAATATCGTTGTGCCATCGCATGGATGCCGGTTTTGCAGATTGAAATGAGCCAGACCAACAGAGGACAAACACAAGCGATTTCGTCATTCCGTGATGAGATGGTGGAATCAAACAAGAAAAGCATGGCATTGAATAGCCAGTTGCTCGTTGCAAAAATCACAGGAGTCCAAAATGGCACAGACTAAATTAACCGACCTACCAGAAGTTTTGGTCGCAGATAATGCGATGGAGGTTTTGGTCGACGATGCCGGTACTGTCAAGAAGATAACCAGAGCAAACTTTGTCGATGGATTAGCATCCGCCGGAACAACAACTGCCGGAGGAACTTCTGCCGGTGGTGGAGTTGGTGTTGGTGGCGCTGTCGAATTGATAGCGTTGGGCGATTTGACAGCAGGCGATGCTATTGTATTGAACTCTGACGGCACTGTTTCGTCTGTTGGAGAATCCATGCAGGCATTTCCGACAGAACACATCGAGATCGGATCAATTTCGTCTGGCACACAGGTGAAGATTCAAAATTCTGTTTATGACGCAGTGCGTGAGCAATCAGTTATTTTTTACACCGTTGGCAACAATAGTGTTCAGGCTAAAGATCGGGTAGGCACAACAGAAATAAAGTATATCGTCGGGCACACCGTGTCGAACGAGCTTTCAGATGATGATTTCGTTGTTGATATTGATTCTTCATTGTCAGTCACAGATTTTTTGTGGGGTGTTCGCTACGAACATTACGGATACATTGCGACTTGTATTGTCGATGACAAGATATTGATTTGGTACGACACAGAAAATGGTGCTAAGTTTCAAGTGGGAGCATTGACTGCCGGGGCGATACAGTGGAACGCAGCACAAAGTTTCAATAACGGGCATCACGCGACATTTTACGAGAGTTCCGCTTTTTATGATGCGGTGAACGATAAAGTTGTTCTGACGTATGGTGCTTTTGATTCTGCACTTGAGGGTGCGCTTGGTGGATTTTCGGGTTATGGAAATCTTGCGGCTCCGGTCGATCCCTACAATATCGCTTACTATTCAAACAACGGTGGTCGCAGGACAATCGGGATTTACACATTTAATGGGTCAACGCTTTCGGTAGTCGGTGATCTTTTTCAACCGTTCAATAGCAGTAATAATACCAGTTTTCTGAACGCTACTGCTGTTCATGCGTTTTCACCGGCAGGAACTTTTGCGCCTTGGCTCGGCGAAAGTGGTACAACACTCACTTTTGACATGGATATTTATTGCATCTGTGTGGATTACACAAAATATTGGGGATTTAACGGGGCATCGGGGCGCGAATGGCACACCACCGGTACGGACACAGGGGGTTGGTCTAGTTCACCTTGGGGGTTCGCACCGGGGAAGTACAAAATAACAACAGCATGGGAAGCAAGCAAGTGCGTAATGGTTAACTTACAAGTTTTCATGCAGTTCAAGCAGGGAACGTATCCGCACGAATATAATAAAAGTTATCATATCGACTCTTTGTGGGTGGAACAAAGTAGCGCTTCTTCTGCGCCAATCATCCATGACAATGCTACCGATAATCATGGGTTGCCCGGATACCACCCTAACGGGTCTACACCTCACCCTGATGATATTGAGATTATTTATGATCCAGAGCGCAGTGCTTTTACATACATGAAAGGTTCGCTTTCCACTGGTCATTCACTAATCGGCGCTCTGCATGTCAATGAAAATACCTATGTAACGAGTGTTATTGTCGGCAGCTACAGTAGCACAATCACACTATTGACCGGGTATAGTGTCTCTGGGCATATGGTTACACACGCACATCAAGCATTGTGGGCTTACACTAACGGGGCATCAATAGATGTATCGCTTTATCGTCCGGGTGAGGAACGAATGAGTTCGTCGCTTGCTGATGGGTATTTTCTAGGGTTTGCTGCTGACAATTTCCTAAGTGGTGACTCTGCATTAATTCTCACGGTTGGGTCAATTGAAAATACGCATACAGGTCTAGTGCCGGGAACACCAATGTGGATAGCACCCGATGGGGCATTGCAAACTGGAGAGGGTGAACTGTCGATCTTTGCAGGCACAGCACTGACAACCAATAAACTGTTGGTGAGATTCTAGTGGCAAATGCAACGGCACAATTTGGCGTAGCACCGGCACTCAAAAAGACGAGTATTGATAGCAAGATTGCGCTCGATATGTCACTCAATGTGGCAGTCAGCATGTCAGGCACGATTGCAGTTAACGAGATTGTTTTGCCCGTGTTGCCGGATTCGTTTCTGCTGTTGGAAAACGGCGGATATTTGCTGCAAGAGAACGGTGTCGATAGGATAAAATTGGAGGTAGGAATATGAAAACTTTGTACATCGGCAATGACAATATCGTGTCGATTTCTGGGCTAACGAATGCCGCAACGAATGTCGTTGTCAATGACGCGACTGTGATGCTGTCGCTGAATGACACATCTGGCAATGCAGTTGCAGGTCAATCGTTTCCGGTCGCTATGAATTATGTTGCGACTAGCGATGGTGACTATGCGTTCAGTTTGCAGAGCGATTTGCAGTTGCGACACAATACCGTTTACGTTGCACAAATAACAGTTAACTCGTCCGGCATTGATGCGGCATGGGAGTTTCAGCTTAAGGCTGAAAAGCGAGGTCTGAATGGCTGATTCAGCAATCTCCGGGTTACCGGAACTGACTACCCCCAAAGACGAGATGGAGTTTGTCATTAATGACAATGGCATCAACAAACGAATCAAGAACGCGAACATGGCAACGGCTGAAACAGCGAGTGAAATTCTCACGAAACTGAAAACGGTCGATGGCTCTGGAAGTGGTCTTGATGCGGACACGATTCACAATCAAACACCAACTGAGTTGTCGCTCAACGGTGGATATTTCTAAAGGGAACTACTATGGCTAATGTAATTAAAATCAAACGCTCGTTGAGTGTAGCGACACCCACATCTCTGGTAGAGGGTGAACTTGCATACTCTGAGAACTCAAAGAATCTTTTTATTGGTGAGTCTGGTGGCAACATCAAAAACATCGGCGGCGATCAAGCGCTAAAAGCGAATGTGGCTGATGTGTATACCCAGACGCAAGTGGATAATGCAGTCGGGTTGAAAGCCGATCAATCGACCACTTACACAAAAATAGCGACAGATGCGTTGCTTGATGCCAAAGCAAATCAGTCTACAACGTACACAAAGACCGAAGTCAACACAGCAGTCGGTGCGAAAGCCGACCAAGCGACTACAAATACCAAGATAGAAGATGCGGCGGCACTTGCACTGAAATCTGATACCGGTCACGACCACAACACAGCGTACTATACGAAAGCACAGGTTGATTCGACTTACGCAAAACTTGCGAGTCCGACCTTCACCGGCATCGCAAATGTTGCGACTGCATCGGCAGGAACCAACACAACACAGATAGCCAGCACTGCTTTTGTGACCACAGCAGTTGCGGCTGTTTCTGGGGGTGGTGGAGCAGGAACAGACTCACCGGCATTCACTGGAACACCGACAGCACCGACAGCGGCAGCAGGTACAAACACAACGCAACTGGCAACGACTCAATTCGTCACATCTGCGACAACTGTAGCGATCAATGCCCTGGTTAACTCTGCTCCGGCAGCGTTGGACACATTGGCTGAGTTATCTGCGGCTCTTGGCGCAGACGAGAACTTTGCGACAACAATCACCAACGCTATTGGACTCAAAATGGATGCTGATGCGGTTCTTGACGGCGGCACTTTCTAGGAAAAATTATGGCTAACAGAATTCTAACAAAGAAATCTTCAACTGCCGGAGCGCAACCGACTTCGTCTGACTTAGATGTCGGAGAATTAGCCGTAAATACTAGTGACGGGAAATTGTTCACTAAGCATACCGATGACTCGATTGTTCAGGTTGTCGGATCAGGTGGCGGCACAGGCGGCACAACCAACCTAACAGCAGGCGTTATATGGGATAACCACGATGCTAGTAGAGATGAGTATGATGAGACATTAACGGTAGCTACCGGGGCAACAACTGTACTAACCCATGTCGCTGATGCAAGCGATCTACGCTCGGTTTATATTGAGAAGTTTGTTGAGGTTGCAGGAAATTCCTATACGCCAAGCACTACTAAATTAGTAGTGCAAAGTTCTCTCACTGATAATGTCGGGCTAATATCTATAACAAATTCAGGAGTGGTTCTGAGTTCGGCTCAACAAAAGTGGACTGGATACGACTCTCTTGCATTTCCATTATCATCGAGCCTGTCAGTGCCTATCGCAACGGGTACTGATGATTTCACGATAGAGTTTTGGGCATACACCACATCAGTTCCGACTTACACGCATTATTGGGATTCTAGGACTTCGGATGGTAACCCCAATGGTTTTGCTATAGCAACTAATCCCGGCAATTGGGCAATACATTCCACAGGTTTTGTGATAAATGGCGCATCCGCCCCAGTGCTAAACACGTGGCAACACGTTGCTTTTGTGAAATCCGGTAATAATCATATGCTGTTTGTCGACGGCTCTCAGCAAGGCGCGACATGGGTTTCAAGCACTGATTTTTCTAATACCCCGTCTAAAGTGGGAGGGTATTACGCTGGTGACAGTTATCCATTCAACGGCTATATGGACGATTTAATCGTGTCTGTAGGAGTAGCAAAATATACAGCTTCATTCACACCACCCACAAGTCGATACGAAGCAACTTATTCAGTAGCATCAACACACTGGCAACTAGAAACATACAACGATTGGGGAGTTCAGTTCACCGACGAGTTCACGACAACGATCACGAATAACACAGGTGCAGATGCAACAGCACGATTTAGAATCACAGCTCCGACTGCTAGTGCCGGTGGTACAGGTGGTGGAGCAACAACACTCGCAGAATTAACCGACTCTACAACAGCAACAACTGACCCACTTATTACATCAAACCTTGCAGTAGGACACTTCTGGATTAACTCCACATCTGGTGAAGCGTTTATTTGTACAGATGCAACTACTGGTCTGAATAGGTGGGCTAATGTTGGTTATGGAGAGGGTTCGGTTAGCCATACGGCAGTAATGAGTGGTGGGACAGAAACCCAATACACGCAGGACGGTATTGACTACCGGTCTCATACTTTTACGAGTTCTGGCAATCTCGTAGTAACTTATGGTGGGGTGGCGGAGGTGCTGGTTGTAGGCGGCGGCGGAGGAGGTGGCGCAGGGCATAATGCTGGCGGCGGAGGTGGTGGCGCAGGACAAGTATATAAAAGCGGAGTCACTGAGAGTTTCGATGTCGGAACATTGAGTGTAACTGTCGGTGCAGGAGGGGCATCTCCTCCCGACGTGCGGGAGACTGGATATAATGGCTCTGCATCAGCACTTTCATCAGTCGCAACCGCTATCGGTGGCGGAGCAGGTGGAGCAGGATTTATTGATTCTAAAGATCATGGACTCGATGGAGGTTCAGGCGGCGGCGGCGGTATCAATCCCGGTGCTGTAGGGGGATCAGCTATCTCAGGCGGCACTAATTATCATGGAAACAATGGAGCCAATCCGCCCAGTACCAGTTGGTCTGGTGCTAAGCAGTCTGGTGGAGGTGGTGGAGCAGGCACTGCTGCTAACGGTGCTGCTGGTGGTTCTGGACTCCAGTGCAGTTTCATCAATGGAACATCAGTTTATTACGGCGGTGGCGGAGGTGGTGGGGGCGATCCTACTCGTGGAGTTCCGGGTACTGGCGGAGGTGGTTATGGGTACAACACTGGCGTTGGTGCTGAGAGTACTGCTGGTGCGGTTAATAGCGGTGGTGGTGGGGGTGGCGGCGGTAATGCAGGAGTAAGCTCCTCCAATGAGGCAGGTGGCTCCGGCATAGTAGTAGTGAGGTACGCAATATGAGCCATTTCGCAAAGTTAGAAAACAACGTAGTCACTCAGGTCATAGTAGCTGAACAAGATTTTATAAACTCCGGTTACGTTGGAGATTCATTTCTCTGGGTACAAACATCCTACAACGGAAACTTCCGCAAGAACTACGCAGGAATCGGATACTCATACGACAAAGTTCGTGACGCTTTTATTCCACCGAAGCAATATCCGTCATGGGTACTGAACGAAGATACTTGCCGATGGGATGCACCAACCCCAATGCCGGACGATGACCAGATGTATATGTGGAACGAAGAAACGCAAGCGTGGATAGTTGATGGATAAAACAACAACAACGTTAGGGATAATAATGAGTGCCGGAATTTCAATTATAACGATGTCGATAGGTGCGTTGCTCTGGGCAGATGCTAGATATGTGTCAGCAGAGACTTTCGATCAAGCGCAGACGCAAACAAAAAAAGAGTTTAGCAACATCAGGAAGAACGACCTTGAAGATAAAATCTTTGAACTCCAACTATTGGATAATCCAAGCAACTTGGACAAGGCAAAAATCGACAGATATCAACGACAATTAGACGAGTTGATTAGGGGGAAATAATGGACAAAGAGCAGTGCGACACTCACGCGCGAGAATTGCTGCTTCACGCAGAGCAAATTGGTAAATTGTTCTCGCAAGTAAGGGATACAAATGATCGGTTGCTGAACATCGAAAAAACAATTAATCAGGTGCGCAACATGGTTGTTGGCGCTATCGCATACGCTCTCGTGTCGGAGTTTGGCATCTTAGAGGCAATCAAATTAAGCGGAGGAGTTTGATGTTCAAGAATAAATTGAAGATTGAAGCTGTGCAAGGGGAAGATTTTTACATCCTCACCTCACGGTTTAGTTATATTACGAATTTGGGGGATATTATCATCGTACCCAAAAATTTTAAGACGAATTTTGCGTCTATCCCTCCGATTTTGGCCTTTTATTGTTCGTCAGACCACTGGACTATCAGACCGGGGAGTGTTATCCACGATTATTTATATAGTGCTGAGTCTGCCCATCTGGGATTTACACGAAAGCAAGCCGATTCTGTGCTTTTAGAGTCGATGTTGGGATTAGGTATGCGGAAAACTCAGGGGTTGGTTATCTATTACACTTTACGATTATTTGGAGCCGGTCACTATGAGAAAAGATAGCATTACATTTCCACGATACTTTATTTTCGCTATGGTTTTTATGATGGTTGTGCCGTTATTAACCGGGTGCGCTGCTACAGCTAGTAAGGCTGCATCTTTTGCAGTGACCTCATATTGCAAGATTCCCGGTGGAACTATTGGGAGAAAAGGCATCAGGACAGCGTTCAATGATGCTGTGTACCCACATAAAGTGGTAGTCACTTGCTCCAATGACTAAGCTATCAGAGCATTTTAGTCGTGAAGAATTTGCTTGTCAGTGTGGGTGTGGACAGGATAGCGTTGACTACCAACTAATTCGTGTCTTAGAGGCTCTGAGACAGCACACAGGGCCGATAATCGTGTCATCAGGCAACCGATGCACAAAACGAAATAAAGCCTCTGGTGGCGCTTTAAAAAGCTATCATGTTATTTCTAAGGCAGCCGACATCATCGTTAGGAGCCACACACCGGCTGAAATATATCACTGGTTAAATGAGCGTTATCCTGACCTGTTTGGCATCGGTCTATATTCGGGTTGGGTCCACATTGATGTGCGTAGCGGCCCAAAGGCGAGATGGCATGAAAATCATTCGTGAGATGGTTCTGTTTGTATTGTTGGCAGCGGTGGCATCAGCGATGGCCGTTAAGGTGCTACACGCTTTCGGGGTGTACTACCACTGATTCGGTTCCCAAAGACGGAATCAAACTGATATTGGCAGCAATTATGCCATCATCTTGAAAAAACCCTTATAAATCAACAACTAACTGGGGGTTCGATTCCCCCCGCCTCCACCAGAAACACTGGGTTCATGGGAAAATGCTGGCACGAAGTTGGTCATGATTGGGCATAGTTGGTCAAGATTTGCCAGCAATTCTGCCAGCATTTTCTCTAACCTTTTCCAAACAATTTCACAGCAGCTTCACCGGCCTCTGGTCGTGCATCAGGTATCCAGGTCGCATAGGTTCTAGCTGTGACCAACACATCCGAATGACCCAACTGCTTCGATACCCAGGCTAACGGTTCACCGGCTGATAGCATCATTGATGCGTAGGTGTGTCGTGTTTGGTACGGTGATCGGTAACGAATACCGGCCTTTTTGAGTAACGGAATCCATAATGTGCGTCTGATCGGCTGATCTCCGGTCCAGCACTGTTTGGTGCGTGGATTAACGAATACAGGGCCATCTGCTAAGAACGTGTACTTTTTTTGGTGTAGTAAAGCATCGATTGCCGGGGGTAATAGTTTAACTTCACGGATACCTGATAGGGTTTTAGGTGTTTCTGCCTGTCTAGCATCTTGGGTCTTAGCCATACAGACCGAAATAACACCCCTATTCCAGTCGATATTCCCCCAGGTAAGGGCAACTATCTCTGATGTCCTTAAACCGGTCCAAAGGGCAAGTTTTACTAGGTTATTGGCCGAACCAGAGGCTATATCGAGCAGTACCCTTTGTTCGTCTTTGGTCAGTGGGTCGATTCTTTTCTCCCTGGGCGGCTCATTTTTCTTGTAGTTCCAGCCATAGAGAGGGTTCACCTTAATCAGATCATCATAAACCGCATCCTGTAATGCTGACCGCAGTGGGGATAATATGTTTGAGATGCGCTTGGTGGAACATTCCATGCCAGCTACCCATTCTCGGACCATTCTGCGCGTTAATTGGTGTAACTGTACGTTGCCGAACTGAGCGATAATCTGCCCAATGATCTTGTCATATCCAGCAATCGTGGATGCTTTGAGAGTTGGCCGTTTGGCCGATAACCATTCGGCCAGATAACGTTCAAGTGTTAGTGTTACTGGCTTTAAGGCGTGTTTGCTGTCCGGGAAAGTGGTGGCATAGTCGAATACACCGGCATCAATAGCCTCAACGATGGCATCACGGTGGCGCTGCGCTTTCTTTAAATTAGCGGCGGTGGGGATAAGTTGAAGTCGTTCCCGGTGGCGCTTGCATTCAAGTTGGAATGTGATCTCGATTGTTGTTTTGGATGCTGCTCTGACTCCGCCCATGCTTCATACCCCAATACGCTGATTAATACCCTACCATCGGGCGCTGTGACTGTTATACCATCGCCCCATTCGCCTCTGGTTATCTTGGATCGTACAGCATCTTGGCTGTATCCAGACAAATCCGCAAATCTTTTGATGGTAACGAGGTTCATTGTTTTACTCGGAATCGCCAATTTTTGGTGGTGTTTCATCGCAATAGATCAAATAAGCATCTAATAACGCTATTGCTTGGTCTGCCACCTGAAAGTCACTGGCCTCGCTGATTATTTTTGTCATTTTTACTTCACTCATGCCAATGTCCTTGGCTATATCTCGATTTCGTAGACCGCTTTGAGACTTCAATTTTATGATGAGCATTGCCCAATCTATCTTTCTGTCCATTGAGGATTTAAGGCGTGGCTTTGGAGGTTCATGGTAAATTGTTGTGTCACTTTGGATTATGTCCTGCATCTTTTGCTCCTGAAATAAATTGCCGGATCAACACTGACCCCGAAAATAATCTGCTCCACTTTTCCAAATACGCAGATCATCGGAGAGGGTCTAGCGCCTCCGGCTGTGGGTGTTTTCCTATTCACTCCCACCGCCCACTGGGGAATCCTTGATTAAGCATTGGTGTTGCAATGCTCCATGCCAAGGCCATGTCATTACTCTCTTCTTGAATAATCAGGTCCACGATGGCTAAAGTAGTCGCTTAATTTTTGCAGTTCCTGAGTTCTTGGGTCTGCGGCTGAAACATATTGTGGTTGTTTCTTTATTTGAATCTCACCAATCACCTTCAGAGGCATCCCCTGATCTCTGTTGCGCGGCAAAATGAAATCTGTGTGGTCATTCCACAGTTCAACCAATTTCCGATTGTCAGATGGCAGTTGGTTCATGGTGGATGCAAGATGCGACCTGATACGCTTATAGTCAACTGGATCAACAGGCGTAGTGCATTTATGCTCGTATATTTTTTCACCATACTTCCGAGTTGGTGCTGGACCATAGCATTCACTGCACACGCTCATACGCCTGTCACGGCTGGCGCTCAGATAAAACTGGGTTGATGGTTTTTCAACACTGCACTTTTTGCAGGTGATGAAAGTTGTGCGTTCAGAGTTAAGGCACTCACGGCACACTGAGTTGCGACCGTCTGACCTTGCCCGGTTCACATAAAAGCTATCCATAGACTTTTTAGTCGTGCATCTGCGACAAACTTTCATGCGAGGGTGTAGGGGCGTTTGATTTGGTACTCAGACATAAGCCTCTGAGTTTCATAAATCTTCAGACAAAGCATTTCACTAGCTAAAAACTTGTCGAAATTGCTATCAACGAGCGCTTTATAAAGTTTGCTCCGTGTCATTTCGTATGAATCATTTTGGTCTATCACTAATGAAACTGTCATGTTTTTCTCCTTGTTATTGTTAAGTGATGCCGCATCCAGTACGGAGAGGGATGGAAAGACTTTCAGAAAACCACCCATTCTTGATGCTACTGGACCGGCATCCTCTGCGGTTATTGGGCATGACTCCCACGCCACTCACAGATTTACGCGCTTATTTGGCAATATTCTCTCTCAACAGTTTTCCAGATTTAAATCCAGGAATGTTTGCTGCTGAAATTGTAATCTCTACGCCTGTTTGTGGATGACGGCCTTTTCTCTCAGCACGATGTTTTACGGTAAAAGCACCAAATCCAATTAAATTGACATTTTCACCTCGACTGAGAGAGTCGGTCACTGCGGTGATAAAACCATTCAACGCTGATTCAGCGCTTACTTTTTTTAGTCCTGATGATTTGGCAATAGCCTCGATAAGTTCATGCTTATTCATGTTTGCTCCTTTTATAGTTTTCTGAGTTCTGCTATTGCTAGTTCAGCATCAGCCAATTTCATTTCAACCATCAGTAATCTGATCTCAATGACCTCAACCATTTTTATTGCTATATCCACTATAGGTTCACGATCAACGTCTTTGATTTCTTTCATCAAGACCTCATAAGCTAACGTCATCTTTCTTTTTTCTGATTCTGTCCTCATGGCGAAGTCTGCTAATTGTTTACTCATTGTGACCTCTAGAACGGAATATCGTCATCAAATGCAGCATTACCCATTGCTGGTGCATCACCAACAGCAGTAGCAGTGCTACCCCCCTCAGTAAAAAACACTTTGCAGTTGCCCAGGATGGGCGTTTTAACATCTTTTTCACGCTCATCTTTGGAAGTGGATTGGCAGATAAAACCATGCTGATCGTACTGATCTGGTTTCTCTGGATCAATGAAAGTAGTCAGGTCCATGTATGTACCTTTCTTACCTTTGAATAGCCTTGCTTTGTCGATCTTGCTGACATCAATGCTAATATTTATGCCTATTTTGCTCATGCTGCTTTTTCCTTATCTGTGGTTGAATTTGATTTGGCTGTTGATCTGCAAAGTGGACGCAAAATATCCTTTTCTGCTTGGGTGAAATAGCCACCCTTATTTTTGGCTCTCCATATCACAATCATTTCATCGGAAGTCAACTCCGACCATATCTCATGAATGGATGAGTTTCGCTCATCGTCACTAAGGTCAGGATCACTAAGTAACTCAATCATGGCATCGGCAGATTCCTCTACTGACCCAACTCTGGCCTTGAGCGTTTCGTATTTGCGGTTGTCCATTGTGTCGGCATCCTTGACATCATCAATGCCAAACAAGCCATTAAGGGCGTACTTGCGAGCGTATGAACTGGTTGCCCCTGTAAGTTGGGCATCATCCATGCCTTTGCGACTTTCCGGTTCACGCGCAAATGCTGTGACATCAATGGCATGGGATTCATCGGCAAAGGTTGCGGTAGATTTGACGTATATACGATCACCCACCATCACCATTTCATCGGATAGCGTAACGGTGCAGCCATCCAGGTGAGGCTTTAATGCCTCAAGGATGTCCTCACATGAGCGATAACTGTATTTGCCTTTAGCGAAGTCATTGATCTGGCCTTTATTAGCAACCAGGTTCCGTTGCACAATGCTTAGTTTTTGTCTGATGTTCATGCGAGTTCCTTTTTCAGCGTGTCACGTTCTTCTTCAACTGCCTCATATAGATGCGGTGATGCCTCTCGGTTGAATGACAGATTGAGCAGTATTTCTTCCAAGTTCTCTAAGAGTTCTTGCTTGGCCTCAATCTTTTGTGCTGCCTCATCGTCTGCTTTGTTGCGTACCCGATCCATAACCTTTGCGAACTCTACTTGGTCGATAGCAATGTGTTGATTGGTTGCTTTGCAAACCCCATCACGCTGCTCATCAGTTGCGTAATCACTATATGGATTCATTACTCACCCCCTAATAGGTTAAGTGCTGCACTTAGGTGTTCATCCGCATAAGCGAATAAATACTCATCGGAACCCTCTGATGCCGGTTTACCACTAATGGCATCGTCACGGCCTTGTTTGATGTCCTCGATGCGTTGTTCTTCATCGAGTTGAAGTTCTTGAAGTGTGGTCATGAATCTCTCCGTTAGTTAAAAGATACAAGGGCAAGGACTGCCCAGGATGCTGCCAAACAAGCAAGGAATGCGATACCAGTTAACACAGATTCCAGCCATGATTCGGCTGGTTGTGGCTGCTGAATTGGTCTTGATGTGCAGTTTTTGTAATCGGTCATCGTCTTTGCCTTTTCGTTTGGTTCACCTTAAATATACACTATGTATAACCGATATGCAAAGGTTATCTTTTTTTATTATCCATTATGTATAATCGGGGAGGAGGTAAGTATTGGATTACAAAGATTGTCTATTTTGACTTGCTGGAGAGTGACTGCATGAGGGAGGTGACTGTCTGTTGATCTTCATGCGACAGTGAACGAAAAAGAACAATGATTTCGGCCTCATCATTGTCTTGTTCCACAAGTAGCTCGGTAACAGGAACCTTCAATATGGTTGCTATTTCTTTGATTGTGTCGTATCTCGGCTCCCGTATCCCTGTCATCCAGTGAGAAAAACCTCCCACAGTCACACCCAGACGGTCAGCGACTTGGAGTTGGGTTAATTTACGATCACGCATCAGTTTGCGCGTTTTTGTTATCCATAGAGGGTCAATAGGAGGCATCTCTATAGTATGAGAGAACCTCATATTATTGGTTATACTTGATGTATAATTATATGTTGCCCGGTAATTATCCATAGTGTATAATTAAGTCTATGGAAAAATTCTTGGAATTTATTGATTCGTGCGGTAGCAGCCTAGAGGCAGCCAACAAGCTGGGTATGTCGGTCCAGATGATTTCACACATCAGAAAAGGCAGACGCAAAGTTTCATTTGCCACAGCACGAGAAATAGAAAGCATTACATCTGGTCGCATATCTCGCAAGGATTTGCGTCCTGACATTTATGGTTGAGCAAGCGCCCTTTAACCCCCGTCACAGGGGGTTCTTTTTGGGCAAATTCAACGAACAGATCGAACTGATGAGGTGGCAAATGGTTGGAGATGAGAAAAGAGTTCATGAGGTGAAATCTCGATTCACTGATTCTGAGTATCTTGCGTTGTCTAAACTGGCTGCGTTGGATGATAGGACGATTGCGGATTATTTGCATCATGTTGCTCTCACTCACTTGTTTGGACACAGCCACAGATTAGGCATTGATATGCCAAGTTGCAACAAGACGGATAGGGGCGATTAGGGATGTCTAAGGGATACACCAAGGTTTATCACAGTTGGTTTGAATTGGGCCTGTCAATGGATGCTCTTGGTATCTTTGTGTACATGAGTAGTAAGCGTAAAGATTGGGTATTTCGCTCGGCAGAGATACGCAAAACGCTAGGGATCGGCAGTCATAAATGGCGCTCTGCGACCAATGAATTGAAGCAAATAGGCCTGTATATCACCACCAAAACATCAGACGGAACAACGATAACAGTCGGAAAGCTAGAGGAATCAACCACTGGTCGGAAACCCACAAGTGCAAAACCCACAAGTGGAAAACCCACAAGTGGGAAACCGACGCCCTTAATAAGACTGAATATTAACAAGACTGATAGTAATAAGACTGATAGTAATATTACATCGTTTGATGATTTCTGGTCTGTCTACCCGAAGAAAAGGGAGCGCAAGAAATGTGCTGCAATTTGGGAACGCAGAGAGTTGGATGACATTGGCGAAATGATTGTGTCGGACATTGAAGCAAGATTACTCAATGACGGCAAATGGATCGAGGATGGTGGTGTTTATGTGCCTAACCCACAGACCTACCTCAACGGTGATCGTTGGGAAGATGATATGCAGCCAATTAAGCTATCGCAAGCACCACAAGGCAAATACCAGTTGAAACGCAAGTTCCTCGGTACAGAGGACAGTGTAATTGAGGGCGTTGTTGTTGATCGAACCATAGGGGGTACGACATGAAAGACAAAGACTTTGAAGATTTCGCTGATGGGTGGAATGTCTACAGCAAAATGGTGACCGGCAAGGCTGTTGAAGAAGATGTGATGGTTATCTGCTTTGATGCGTTGCTGGAATACTCACTCAAAGATGTGATGCAAGCGTTGAAGATAAACGCCACTCGATCACAATGGCGGCCAACGCCAGCAGCAATTACAGATATTTTGCGTGAGATAGGCATAGGCTCACAGTCATCCAAACTTGAAGCACCCACAGCTAGTGCATTGGTGGCACAAGCGCAGAGTGCCAGTACACCATTGGGGGTGATGTTTCGGGCAAAGATAGGTCATTACGATTTAAACAACCAGGACTCGTTTTATCTCAATGCTCAAGCGACCAATTACCTATTGGCTTTTGATGACATTGTTGCCGATGTTTTGGCTAATGGGTACAGCAAGAGTCAAAAAGAGTTGATGAATAAATACAACATCGCACTAACAGCGCCATTGTCTGACAATCTTCCGGGGCCGAATGACAAGCACTTGAAATTGGTGCATGGGTGAACAAGATGAGCCGAGAAAAAGACGAGAAAGACGAGATGAAGTCATACGGCATTCTGCTAATGGATGATGACAACATTCGCCCGGTCAGTAATTGCTGTGGTGCGGAACCCAAAGGGGGGAATGTGCATGAATCTGTCGGGTTGTGTGCGGATTGTGGGGAGTGGGCCAGTTTTGAAAGTAATCCAGAATGACAGTTTATTACAATGAATTTGATCCAAAAGCAGCAGCATGGTTGCGACAACTGATAATTAATGGAGATATTGCCGATGGCGTGGTTGATGAACGATCAATTACCGAGGTCCAAGCAGATGACCTTAATGGATTTACTCAGCACCATTTCTTTGCCGGAATTGGAGTCTGGAGTTACGCACTTAGAAATGCCGGATGGGGCGATGATCGACCTGTCGCAACTGCTTCATTGCCGTGTCAACCATTCAGTGCAGCCGGAAATCAAAAAGGACAATCAGACGATCGACATCTTCTCCCCCATTTCCTCGAATTGGTCGGACAGTGCAGCTTTCACACAATCTTTGGGGAACAGGTTGAGGGAGCGATTAAGCACGGATGGCTCGATGATTTATACACAGAAATGGAAAACCAAGACTACACCATCGGGTCGGCAATTATTGGCGCACACAGCGTCAGCAAACCGCACATCAGGAAAAGAATCTATTGGGTGGCCCACTCCAAGACACGGAGATGGGGGAAAGAACAACCGGACTCCAGAGGGTGCGGAGAGGGAGTTGAAGCGGAGAAACATGAAGCCGGAGGATTTGAGTCAGGCCGTGACGATGGTATCGGGGTGGGCAACACCGACAACGCGAGATTACAAAAACACAGGGAACCTGGAGAACTACATATTCGGGAGTCCGACAGGCAGAATCAGGAACGACTCAACCTCAACACAGGCTTTTCTGACCGGATGGCCAACACCAATGGCGAACAATGCGAACAAGGACTGCAACCGTTACCGGGAGGACAGGCAGAACGGCATCGGAGCAATAGCGAGCATAGCCGGATGGCCAACACCAACGATGCCCAAAGGGGGGCCGGACAAGAATCCGAACAATCCACGCGGAGTGAACAGCGGCAATCCGTTAGCGACAGCGGCATGGATGGCCGGAGATCAGGAGCAGAGTCAAGCACAGATAGCAGGGTGGGCAACACCGAAAGTACAGGACTTGAGGCACAGCCCACAGAACTCGCTCAACAACGAGAAGAATGGGAGGCAGATGCACCTACCGCATCAGGTTGGGATGATATTGAATGGCTCTACTGCCGCGACCAAAAGTACAGGCCAATTAAATCCGGCATTAAGCCGTTGGTTGATGGGATTGCCAGAGGCGTGGTGCATAGCTGCGATTCAGTCATTACGCCAAACGCAAGCGCTGAAGCGAGGACTATCAGACTCAAAGGCTACGGCAACGCAATCGTAGCACCAGTGGCAGAGGAATTTATTAGGGCAACAATGGATGTGATTGATATTAATGAAACAGGAAGATAGATGACAACGCGAGAAAAAGAACAGGACATGACTCTTGTCGAATTATTGGAAACATTGATCGGACAAGCGGATGAGATCAACAGGCAGATGAAAGCGCTCACTAAGCGTGTCGATGATGTTGCGAAGTTCTGCGGTTACACGGCCACCATTGCCGATGAGTGAGCAGTTCGACATAACGCCAGTGCCTAAGCCAAGACAGACTCAAGCCGATCGGTGGAAGAAAAGACCCTGCGTAATGAGATATAGAGCATTTGCGGATGAGTGCCGGGCAAAGGGTGTGAACGTGGTGAATGGCGCTGAGATTCATTTCCTCATGCCAATGCCCAAAAGCTGGTCCAAGAAGAAGAAAGCGCTGATGTTAGGTAAAGGCCATCAGCAGAAACCAGATGTCGATAACTTGCTAAAGGCTGTGATGGATGCGGTGTTGAAAGAGGATTGTCATATCTACGACATTCACTCTAAGAAGTTCTGGGCCGAGCAGGGGAGTATTAAGATTTTATGACAGTTATTCGGGTGATGGTTGCGTTCATGTTGTTGCCCTGGTTGTTGTTGTTGGCCGGTGCGGTGGCTGTTATACAGGTGTTGGATGGTACTTTTTTTGAGGGAGTAGAATGGGATGACTAAAGCAGAGCAGCATAAGAAAGAGCAGCAGTTTAAAGTATTTCATGAGGCTAACCCGGAGGTGTACCAGATGTTTGAGCGTTTTACTTTTGATGCGATTTACAGAGGGCATGACCGTTTGTCGGCTGAGATGATAATTAACCGCATCAGATGGGAAACTAAGGTTATCACCACCGACAATGACTATAAGATTAATAATAACTACAAGCCGTTTTATTCTAGGTTATTTCTAGAGCAACACCCACAGCACAAAGATTTCTTTCAATTAAGACATTCAGCAGCAGATAACCAATCATGAGTAATACAGTCAGAATGAGGAAAAAGAGCGCTTTCGATACTGTCCTGGAAAACATTAACGAACCGGCACATTACAAAAAAGGGGGCATTGAGTTCATTGACCTCATGCGTACATTTCTACCGAGAACGATGTACATAGGAGCGCTGATGTTCAGCATACTCAAGTATTTATGGCGATGGGATTCCAAAGGGATCACGAAAGAAATGGATGAAGAACAGAAGAACCTTGTTAAGTATGAGAATTTGGGTAAGGCTGAGTTCTATCTCAAAGAACTGATGAGGATACACATGCCTAAATCACATGGAACACCAGAGTATGAGGATGTTGAGGTCAATGATGATTGAGTGGTTAAACCGATGGGTCAAACCGGCGCATGAACAGCGCAAGGGAAGATGTGTGTGCGGTAACACATCATTTGTCAGACTGTATTCGTCAATGCAAATGGTTTGCCATTGCTGTGGTAAGAGGTACAAAATAGCACCAGATGATGAGTTCCTGGTCGAGATAAAGCACCAACGATAACAAGGAGGTAGTATGGTAGTTCAGTTGCTTGGAATAGCGGCAAGAGTTGGCGGTGCTGCACTGGCACGACATGGGGCAGCATCAGCGTTAAGAGCGCTTGATGATAAGCCTGTTAGGATGCCTCGCATCAATATGACGCTTAGTGTTGAGTCGAACATCAAGGAAGTCGCACAGTATTTAAATCATATTCAGTTGAGACAGTTACCATTTGCAACCAGTAAGGCGTTGAATGATACGGCATGGCAGGCAAGGGCGGCACTGATGGCACAGGCTCCAAAGAAGATGGATAGGCCTACACCGTTCACGGTTAAAGGCTTTAGGGTTAAGAGGGCAACCAAGCGTGACCTTGACGCTATTGTGTATGTCGCTGGAACAACAGGGCTTAAAGGTTCGGAGGCTGACCGTACAAAGTATATGACCTTTGTCGTTGATGGTGGGATAAGACTGCCTGAACGCAAAGCTGTTGCAGTACCGGTGAATGTAAAGCAGAACAAGTATGGCAACATGGGGCGCAAGCAGATAGCAACGCTGCTGAATAAATCAAACACGTTCAGTGGTGTGCCAAGGGGTCAGCGATGGAACCAATCTGATGCCGGTATCTGGCAACGTGGCAACGACTCAGGTGGAACGTGGACAGCACAGCGTAAGACCAGAGGCAAGACGATCAAGATGCTGGTGGCATGGGAGCCACAGACCAAGCACGAGAAACGGTTTCCTTTCTATGACATCGCTGGTGGCGTGGTTCGGTCTAGGTTCAGGGGAAACTTCAAGGTAGCACTAACACGGGCGCTGAGGACAGCGAGATGAGGGCAAAAGGTACTCCTGGGGCTTTTGGTACTGAGGGTTATACGCAGCGCGGTATTTCGCTAGTGTTATTTGCTTTCATTTTGATGGGTTCAAAGCATGGCTGAACATGGGGGTAAGAGAACTGGTGCTGGTGGCAAGCCCAAAACAGTTGCAGATGCCACTGGCAAGGCGTTCGTGTTTTACTCAAATGCCAGAGCAAAGGAAAAGACACATCTCGCCAATCTCGCTGAATTGCGTGAACGTGAGAAACGTGGCGAACTGATCGAAAAGACTCAAGTGATGGCCGATGCTGATTTTGTGGGCAGACTCACAAGGGATTCATTCATGGCCCTGCCGGACCGAGTAGCATCGTTGTTGGTTGGTAGAACTGAGCATGAGATATTGCAGGAACTCAGGCGAGAGATACGCGACACCTTACAAACTATTTCGGAAACATTGAATGAAAGTTGAGCAAATAGCAGCAGATGACTTAATACCTTACATCAACAACTCACGGACTCACGACAGCAATCAGGTCAGTCAGATAGCGGCAAGCATCAAGGAGTTCGGGTTCACCAATCCAATCCTCATCGACAAAGATAACGGCATCATTGCCGGGCATGGCAGACTAATGGGAGCGCAGAAGTTAGGTCTAAAGAATGTGCCGTGTATTCGGTTGGGTGATTTGTCAGAGGCACAAAAGAAAGCGTACATAATCGCTGACAACAAATTAGCACTGAACGCTGATTGGGATTTGGAGATGTTGTCGATTGAGATCGAAGAACTACAAGCGCTCGACTTTGATATTGATTTGCTTGGATTCACGATTGATGAACTCGATGCTATGGATGCGAATCCAGAGGTTGAGGGATTAACGGACGAAGATGAAGTTCCAGAAGTTCCAGAAGAACCGACCACCAAGCTGGGCGATATTTACCAACTTGGCAATCATCGATTGATGTGTGGCGATAGCACCAGCATCGATGCGGTTGAGTTGTTGATGGGTGGTGTTAAGGCTGACATGGTATTCACTGACCCACCATACGGAATGGCATACGGCGGTGGGAGAGCGGCTGGCTCTACAACCAAAGGTGCGCTTGTAAAAGCGCACGGAATGATAATAGGCGATGATTTAAAAGGAGATGACTTGTTGGCAATGGTGGCAGATAGCATTAGCAATGCCATTATGGGTGCTAAAAGTGGAGTCGCATCTTATATTTGTTTTACATGGAGAACTTACGCCGAGTTCCATGCGGCATTAACTTCAATTGGTCTCAAGCCGTCAGCGTGTATTGTATGGGATAAAAAAAGCATAGGTCTTGGTCGTAGTGACTATCGACCACAACATGAGTTTATCTTTTATTGTGGTGGTCAATGGCATGGAGATAAAGCGCAGTCGGATGTGTGGTATATGAGCAGAGGTGGGACGGGGCAATATGTACACCCAACACAAAAGCCTGTTGAGTTAATTGAAAAGGGATTACTGAACAGTAGTAAGGGTGGTGATGTGATTCATGATTGCTTTGGTGGCTCTGGCTCAACCCTCATTGCTTGCGAAAAGACCAACCGCAACGCTTACCTGATGGAACTAGACCCAAAGTATTGCGATGTGATTGTTAAGCGGTGGGAGGATTTCACTGGTAAGAAAGCAGAATTAGTTAATGGCTAGTGCTTACTGTACTTCTGTTGCTGCCGCAATCCTGGCAGAACCTGATGTCACTGTTTCCGAGTGGTCTGACCAGTATCGTCTGCTCGATCAGGCTGCATCAAGTGAGCCGGGCAAGTGGCGCACCCGGCGAACACCGTACCTGAAAGAAATCATGGACTGCTTGTCGGCAACACGGCCTGAGAGCATTGTGGTGTTCATGAAAGGGGCGCAGATTGGCGCAACCGAGGCCGGTAATAACTGGCTCGGCTACACGATTCACCATGCCCCTGCACCGATGCTCTACGTTATGCCGACAGTTGACGCTGCTAAAAGAGCAAGCAAACAGCGTATTGCTCCGATGATTGATGCTATTCCAGAGGTCAAAGCAAAGGTTGCTGTGGCTAGAGCGAGGGATTCCGGCAACACACTATTTCAGAAAGACTATCCCGGTGGAACACTCATTCTGACCGGTGCAAATTCAGCCATTGGATTGCGCTCAATGCCAGCACGTTATCTATTCATGGATGAGGTCGATGGCTATCCAACGGACTTGGACGGTGAGGGTGACCCGATCCAGTTAGCGATTCGCAGGACGGCAACCTATAAACGTAACCGCAAGATATTCATTGTGTCCACACCCACAATCAAGGGTATCTCAGCCATTGAGGATTATTACGAGCAATCTGACCAAAGGCGTTATTTCATCCCCTGTCCTGAGTGCGGTGAGTTTCAGGTATTGGAATGGAAGATGATTACCTGGACAGACAACGACCCAGACACAGCAGCAATGACTTGTCAGCATTGTGGGGTGATTGTGCCGGAGTCGAACAAGACAAAGTTACTGAGTGATGGTGAATGGCGAGCAACGAGTGAGGGCCGGTTTACCGGATTCCATCTCAGCAGCCTGTATTCACCGGTTGGGTGGTACTCATGGTCCGATGCTGTGGCTGACTTCTTAGCGGCTAAAAAGGTCGGTGAAGAACAACTCAAGACATGGGTCAATACGGTTCTGGGCGAGACATGGGAAGAACAAGGGGAGCAAGCCGACCCTAATTCACTGATACTCAGGCGAGAGGAATATGATGAGCCACCGATATTGTGGAGGACTATCGGGGCCGATGTCCAAAAAGACAGGATTGAGTTGGAATTGGTTGGCTGGGGTGAGGGTGAAGAATCTTGGGGGTTGGAATACATCATTGTTCCCGGTGACACAACACGCCAAGAGGTTTGGTCAGCACTTGATGATGTCGTTGCTGATTTGCAGCCGGATGGTATGTGCATCGACTCAGGCTATAACACCCAACTTGTTTACAATTGGGTTGACCGCAAACGATGGGTCTGGGCGATCAAAGGGGTGTCAGGCCAAGGGTTACCGTTGGTTCAGGATACACAGAAACGCAACGCCAGGCTGCGGAAGAAGCGCAAACGAGCCTTTGCACCGGAGCCAATTGGGGTCGATCAGGGTAAATCAATTATCTATTCACGACTCAAGATAACTGAGCCGGGCGCTGCTTACTGTCATTTCCCCAATCAGGCCGACTATGATGACGAGTATTTTGAGCAATTAACGGCTGAAAAGTTGGTAACACGGTACAACAAAGGCAGACCTCGGCAAGAATGGGTTCAGACACGGCCAAGAAATGAAGCGCTTGATTGCCGGGTGTACGCATTGGCTGCATTGCGGTTGTTAGCACCGACAACGAAGAAAGTTGTCGATGAACCGAAGAAAACAGAGCAACCACCAAAACAACGATGGAACTCACCGCAAGGAGGTGGAGCGTGGCTTTAGCTGACATTATATCGACAGTCATGGCTGATAGTGGTCTGGACGATGATACGCAGGAAGAACTGGAACAAAAGCTATGGGATGCCATTCGCAGAGAGTATGCCAGTGGCTATGTTTATGTGCCGGTACGCAACCGGGTCGATTCTCGCTCAGTACGATTGATGTGGAATGGCCGTAATGTTCAGCAAGTTATGGTGCGGTTCGGTATCAGCCGCGCAAGGGTCTATCAGATCATTAATTCGCACTAACACACTCGATGGTTGGCAGTCAATGGTTGGCACCTGACCAGTTATTTACCGTCAACCATCAAAAAGTGGGTGTCACCCATGCTGGAGGCCGCGAATTTAATGGGTTTATGGTTGACACCTAAAAAATGTCATATTTAGGTGAAAAATGTCACATTTAGGTGATATTTAGGTGGAAGTAGGGGGTTTCATCTAAAGATTGTCTAGTTTTCACTATGGATACTAGACAGGTTGATTTGAGAAAATTAGCCTATGAAGAACCAATTCCTCACGGCAAACTATGCCGTCACAGAACCGACTTCAATCGTTGTCGGGGATCGAGTCGCTTTCAAGCGCTCAGATATTCATGCCGCCTATCCCAACACTGACTACACGCTGAAATATGCGGCTCGTAAAGAGGGGGATGGACTTTCAGAGATCGAAATCACCGCAGTCGCATCGGGCGTTGACTATCTGATCGAAATCGCATCAGCAGTTACAGCGACATGGACCACCGGCACCTATCAGTGGCAATCCTACATTATCCGCAACAGCGACAGCCAACGGGTCACTCTCGGCACCGGGTTGTTCAAGGTATTTGCGGATAAAGATTCCAGCACCGACTCTGCTGACCCAATTTCACACTTGCGGAAACGGTTATCGAATCTGGAAACAGCTATAGAAACCCTATCCAGCAAGACTAGCAGCAGTTATTCAATTGCAGGCCGTTCGATGTCATTTGGTGATCTGACCGAGTTAGAACAGATGCGCGATAAGACAGTGGCAGAAATATCGGTTCGCGAACGTGGCCGTTTTGGAGTTCGTGGATGAGTAAGAGAATGTTTGCGGCAGCATCACCGAATGTTGTTAAAGATTGGATTTCAGAATCGAAAGAGATTAACCAGGATTTGCGTGAGCAAGGTACAGCGCTCAGAGCAAGGGCCAGAGATTTAGAACAGAACAACGACTATGCGGCCAAATATCTCCAACTGGTCGAAGTCAATATGATCGGTGAACAAGGTATTCGGCTGCAAGCAAAGGCACGAACCTCTAAAAAGAAACTAGATCAGCGCACCAATCGAATTATCGAATCCGCATGGATGCAGTGGGGCAGGCCTCGCCAATGCTCCGCAGACGGCAGACTGTCATGGCATGACATCCAGCGTTTGGTCGTGCGGTCTGTTGCCAGGGATGGTGAGGTTTTAATACGTCTGATTAACTCGGACGGCTTGAAACTGATGGTCTATGAGGCCGATTATCTCGATCACGCATTGAATCGTGACCGCACTGAGACAGAAAACCGCATCGTGCAGGGCATTGAGGTTGACCGACAAGCGAAACCGGTTGCCTATCATCTATCGAAAAGTCATCCGGGCGATCATCCGGGGGGCATCTTCCAGAATCCGCGCGTTGAGTATGACCGGGTTCCAGCCGATGAGATTATCCACATCTTCCGCACTGACCGAGCCGGTCAAATGCGTGGAGCATCGTGGTTAGCACCGGCCATGATCCATTTGTTGATGCTGAACCGTTATGAACGCGCAGAAATGATTGCTGCCGAGTTCTCAGCCAAAAAGATCGGCTATTACAAAACACCAACCGGCGATTGGCTGGAAGATGACAAGAACGATTATGGATTGCCGAACGACATCGGTGGTCTTGGTATGACCGAATTACCGGTGGGCGTTGAGATGGGCATGATTGACCCACAGCATCCGGTCAGTGCTTTCGCTGATTATGTTTCTGCGGTCCTTAAAGGTATCGCAACCGGGTTGGGGGTCAGTTATCACGCCTTATCCGGTGATTTAACACAGGTTAACTTTTCCTCTATTCGCTCCGGCACGATTGAAGAACGTGACCGGTGGAGACAACAGCAGTCGTTCTTTGTTGAACATCTGCACCGCAGAGTGTTTGAAGCATGGCTATCGGCAAATATCACGAATCTTGGTTATGCCGCAACCGATTTCAAGCGACTTACGAATGTGAACTGGCAGCCTAGAGGGTGGACATGGGTCGATCCAGTTAAGGATATGCAGGCCCATCAGTTAGCTTATCAGATGGGCATTACATCACTCACCGACATTGCAGCGACTCAGGGCCGTGATTTGGAAGATGTGTACGACCAGTTGCAGAAAGAGAAAGAACTGGCCGCTCAGTATGGACTACAACCGATTACCGAAAAGGAGGACACGCCTGATGACGAAGATTAAAACAGGTGACTTAAACAGAATATTTGATTTGGACAGATCAGCGATTGATGCTGATAGCAGAACTGTTCGCTTATCTTTTTCATCCGAAGAACCAGTGGAAAGATGGTTCGGCCAGGAGGTCTTAGACCACCAGCCGGGCAGTGTTCGACTGGACCGGATGAACGGGGGCGCACCGCTGCTATTAGATCACGATTTGACTGACCAAATTGGTCGCGTAGAAAACGCAACGATAGAAAATGGACGAGGCGCAGCCGTTGTTCGATTTTCCAAAAGTAGTCGAGCCGAAGAAATCTGGCAAGACGTAATTGACGGCATCCGTACCAACATTTCTGTTGGCTACCGCATTCACGAAATGAACGTGGAGGGTGAAAAGGATGCTGAGATTTATCGAGCAACCGATTGGCAGCCTCATGAGGTATCCATCGTATCAGTACCGGCAGACACTTCTGTTGGGATTGGGCGAGACTTGGTTGGCGATCACGAAACACAAATACACAACACACAGGGAACTGTTATGACTGAACAAACAATAGATATTGATGCAGTGAAGAACGAGGCAAGAACTGCCGCACTCACTGAGGAAAAAACGCGCGTAAGTACCATCAACGCAATGGCTAAAGATGCAGGGTATTTGCGTGAACTCGCAGATAAGGCCATCGAGGATGGAATGCCGATTGATGATTTTAACAAGGTTGCACTTGACCGCACAAAGGACGAAATGAAACGTCAGCCGACAGTAATGCCGGACGCACCAGTTCGCTCGGTTGATATGTCACGCACAGAGCGTGAGCAGTATTCATTAATGCGAGCCATTCAAGCACAAGCCTCTGGCGATTGGACAGGCGCTGGTCTTGAACGTGAAGTGAGCGATACGATTGCTCAACGAGTCGGTCAATCAAACGGTGGTTTTTACTTACCCGTTGACATGGCATGGAGTCGTGATCTTGCAGCAAGCAATTCAGGCAACATTGTTGGCACTGACCACATGGGCAGTTCATTCATTGACGCACTTCGCGCCAATATGGTGACCAGCCAATTGGGTGCTAGAGTGATGAGCAACCTACAGGGCAATGTGGCAATTCCGGCACTAAATGCTAAGACAAATGTGTATTGGGTCGCAGAGGGTGCAGCACCGACAGAAGGCGCTCCAACTTTCAGACAAGTGACGCTCACACCGAAGAACGTAGCAGCTTACGTTGATATAACACGGAATTTGATGATTCAATCTGATCCAAGTGTTGAGAATATCATTCGCCAGGACATCACCAACGGTGTTGCCAATGCTCTGGATACTGCTGCCCTTAACGGTGGTGGTGCTAACGAACCCTCTGGCGTATTACAAGCCACTGGTATCGGTTCTGTGACCTTGGCAAGTGCGGCTGCTCCGACTTTCGGGGAGATTGTTGATATTGAAACTCAAATTTCACAAGACAATGCACTAACCGGGTCGCTCGCTTATGTGACTACTCCATCAATGGCAGGTGCTTTGAAGCAGACTGCTAAAGATGCAGGTTCTGGTCGATTCGTCATTGAGTCTAATGAGATGAACGGCTACCGAGTGGCAACAACTACCAACTGTCCTGCCAGCACCATCATATTCGGTAACTGGTCAGACCTAATCATCGGTCAATTCGGTGCGATAGAAGTACTAACTGAGCGCAGCGCAAGTACCGGTATTCTGACATTGGGTATTCATCTTGCAGTGGATGTTGGCGTAAGACACGCTGAATCGTTCGCTAAAGGTGCATAACCATCATCAGCACCAATCATGCCCTGGGCCTTGTGCCTGGGGTTCTGATTGGAGGGAGCGATATGGCTAAAGTAACAATAACACGCAATACGGCTGCCGGTGGGTTTGATCTTAAATCCGGGCAAACGGTTGAGTTATCCGAAGAAGATGCACTGACATTGATTCGCATGGGCAAAGCGGTTCCGGCAACGGCATCGTCTGCACCTGAGAGTCGTGATGGTGAGATTGTGAAGAAACGCTCGACCCGGAAGAAGTCGAAGAATGTTTGACGAAGATTTAGATCAGTTCTTTGCGACAACTGAACACGCGATTGCTGCTAGTTACACTCCGTCAGGATTGTCAGAGCGGTCAATCAATGTGATCTTCCAGAACGAGTATTTTGAAATTGATTCTGGAACAGTTGGGGTGGAGGGTCGGCAGTCTTTGCTGGTTGCGAAAGCGAGCGACATCGTTGGCACAGGTCACGGTGATAAGTTCACGATTAGCAGTCAGAAATACAATGTTGTGACAGTCAGGCCGGATGGCACTGGAATGGTTGAACTGGTTTTGGAGTTGCAAGATGCCTAATCATATTCGCCACCAGATCAGAGATGCAGCCGGTGATGCGGTGACAGGTTTATTGACGGCAGGAACGAGAGTGTTCAAGTCGAGAATCTATCCGTTGAAAGATGATGAAATGCCAGCACTGTTGGTTTATACCACTACCGAAGATTCAGAAACGGACGGGATGGGCGATACGCTCGGCCGATCTTTATCACTAATTGTTGAAGGCTACATTAAGTCATCAGCGACCATTGATAACCAACTGGATCAACTGTCGGCAGAGGTTGAATCTGCACTGGCTACTGATCGAACTCTAGGAGGCTTGACCCGTGACTGCAATTTAGCTGGAACAGAAATCAACTTCACCGGTGATGGTGAAGTACCAATCGGGGTGGTCACGATGACCTTTCTGATTACTTATTTTACGAAAATGCAAACGCCAGATGTGGCGATTTAGGAGATAGAAATGGCTACATATAGTGGGCGCGATGGAATAGTGAAAGCAGCCGATGCCGGTGGAACAGTGGTTGCTGTTGCCGAGGTTCGGTCATGGTCGATTGACGAAGAACAGGAGACTGTTGAGGATACCGCAATGGGCGCGACAACGCGCAGTTATAAGACGGGATTCAAAGCATGGACCGGATCATTTGAATGCTGGTGGGACCCAACTGACACAACAGGTCAGACAGTTATGGATGGTAATGTTGAACTGGAGTTATACCCAGCAGGAACATCAACAGGCGATACTTATTACAAAGGTCCAGCACTGGTCACAACGAAGTCACGGAATGCGACATTTGATGGCAACATCGAGGCATCGTTTTCATTCCAGGGTCGTGATGATTTGCAGACTTTGACGGTTACATAGATGACGGATAAAACGTCAGGCCTCAGTGTAATGGAGCGAGCGAAAGCGCATCAGCGCAAGGTGCTTACTCAGAAACCGAGGTCGTTTTATGTCGAAGAATGGGAAACCACATTCTACATAAGACCGACCATGACTTTGCAGCAGAAATGCGAAATTACCGAACTTGCTGAAAGCGGTCAAAAGGCCAAAAGTTATGCGCTGACCATTGTCTATAATATGTGGGATGAGGATGGCAAGCCGGTTTTCCGCAAGGTTCAAATTGACGAACTTACCAAGGAAGTTAATTGCGAGGTCCTTGAAAGGATTGCTACCGAAATTGGACGAGATGAGCCTACAGTGGAGGAACTTGAAAAAAACTGATTAGCGACCCAGAGGTGATGTTCGCATTCCAACTTGCAGAGCATCTACACAAAACGGTCGCTGAGATTATGCAGATGAACCTACGCGAGTTCTATGGGTGGGGGATATATATAAAACACAAAGCGAGTAAGGACGATGGCAAGTAAGGACATCAAGTTACACATCAACGCGAAAGACAATACCCGGACTGCTTTTAAGAGCGTTGAAAGTAAAATGGGCCGTCTTAATCGTTCATTCGGTGGCATCAGAACACAAATGGCTGGTGTCGGTGCTGCCATCGGTGGGTTAGTCGGCAAGAACATTGCTCAGTCTGTCGATAAGATGCACAAACTCAGTGTGCGGCTCGGTACGACCACTGAAGCACTCTCAAAACTCGGTTACGTTGCGAAGATTTCCGGTGTCAGTTTCAACACCATGACGATGGGATTGCAGCGTATGACCCGAAGAATCGCAGAGGCATCTCACGGTGCTGGCGAGGCTCAAGGTGCGTTGCGTGAGTTGGGGATTGATGCTCGCAAGTTAGCAGGGATGAAACTGGACGATCAATTTTCAGTTTTAGCTGAAGCACTCTCAAAAGTCGGCAATCAGTCGGACAAGGTTCGCCTGGCGATGAAATTGTTCGATAGTGAGGGTGTAGCGCTCTTACAGACGATGGAGAACGGGGCCAAAGGTGTCAGCAAGCTATCATCAGAGTTGGACAAACTCGGTGGCACTATTTCTGGCGCTAATGCGAAAGCGATTGCTGACATGAACGATTCATGGGGTAGGCTGAGTGAGGCGATTGGAGGTGTTGCCACAAAGATCACTGCGTCTGTCGCACCGGCCATCACGGGTTTGAATGATGCCATGACGTTGCTGGTTTCATCTCCAATGACAGCACTTAAAGTCATGTTCCTAGAGGTTCTGATTCTGATCGAGAAATTCAATCTGGGTGTGATTGCAGTAATCAGGTCCATTGTTGATTTCGTTGTACAGAATGATTTTCTCAGTAAGGGTTTGGACAAGGTTGGTATTTCGCTCGGCACAGTCACCGATGGCCTGGATAAAATGGAGACAGATGTTTTACTAAACATCACATCTCTGAATACCCAAATTACTGCGCTTGAGGGAACTAAGGATGCCCTCGATAAAGTAAAGGATGCCAGTAAGAGTGATGACGGGTGGAGTCTGTTGCCGGATTTTAATTTCGGTGAGTTTGGTAACGAACTCGGCAAACTCACTCAGGGGTTTGATAATCTGGAACGGCAAGCGGCGAAGTTTACGACTAAGTTCATTGATGATATTAGCGTGGGTTTGACCAATGCGCTGATGACCGGAAAAGCATCGTTCAAGGACTTTGCGAAGTCGGTTATTGCAGGACTGATACAGATGATTATCAAGATGCAGTTGCTTAAAGCGATAACGGCCATCTTTCCAGGCATTGCACCAGCATCACCAGGCTCGGTTTCTATAGACAGATCATCGCTCGGATTACAGTCACTAAACACACAGGGTTTCACTTTTAGCGAGCCGACAAAGTTTGCTGCTGCAGGTGGCACAGTCAAGGGAGGGCAGTCAGTCATCGTGGGTGAGCATGGCAAGGAAATGTTCCGGCCCAATACAGCAGGACGAATAATTCCAAATCGTGAGATGGATGGTGGCGCACCGCTTCATGTCACATTCCAAATTAATGCCGTTGATACGCAAAGCGGCACAGCATTCCTGATGAAGAATCAAAAACACATTGTTGGCATGATTGACCAGGCATATAGAAAACAAGGTAGGACAGGAGTCACCGCATAATGCAATTACCCGTGAATCCAAAGTTTAAATCACTGACGATCAAATCGCACACGCCCACGCTAATCTCGGAAACCCATTCTGGCAAGCGGCAAGTCAGACAGCGTGGGGGTCACCGGTGGTTGATCGAAGCTGAATATCCGCCGATGAGTAGAATTGAATTTGCGCCACTTTGGGCATTCATTGTTGCGCGTAAGGGGCAGTTTGAGACATTCACTTTCGTGCCGGGTAACTATGGCAACAGCGCCACTGGAACAAATACAGCGGTCACTGTATGGATCAACCAACCGGCAGGAGCATACTCCATCGGCACAAGTTCACAATCGCTGACCGCCGGTGATTTCATCAAATTTAGTGGTCACAACAAATGCTACATGGTAACTAATGTTCCGAATAGTTCAAGCATTCACATCGAGCCACCGTTACACGCTGATATTGAAGCATCAGAAAGCATCGTGTGTGAATCAGTTGAGTTCACGGTTGCACTGGCAAGCGATCAACAAGATACATCCATTGATGTGCATTCGTTTCATTCGTTTCAATTGTCACTGGTCGAGGTGATCTAAGTGGCGGCAAGGGGCGCGACAGCAGATGTAATTGCTGAAATCGGGGCAGATCAATGCATTGTCGTGCATCTGTTGGAATTACATTGGGATGATGCGATTGTTCGACTCACTGATTTCAACCGGGAACTCACGACAAATAACGGCATATACACCGCTCTTGGTCATTTGCTTTCTTTTTCTGATATTGAAGAAACGTCAGAATTAATTACATCAAACATAACAGCGCAGTTATCAGGTATTGAGCAGTCGATGATTGCTCTGTTCTTGTCAGAGAATTATCTGGATAGACAGATGGATTTGTATAAATGCTTTCTGACTTCTGCCATGACTCCCGTTGCTGATCCGGTGCTAATATTTTCTGGTCGAATCAATAAACCTATCATCGCAGAAGACCCTGAGTCCGGCACTTGTTCTATCGGCATTGAAGCGGCTAGTCACTGGGTCGATTTTGAGCGCAGGGGGGGTAGGCACACAAGTCACAATGAGCAAGTATCTCGGTGGGACTCAACTGATAAAGGATTTCAATACTCTGACCAAGTCCTCGATGAAATCAAGTGGGGAATTAAGTGATTACCATCAGCGATCAGATGTTTCTGTCGAGATTGTTGGGCGAGGTTCGGAACCAACCGTTTGCGTGGGGAATTAACGATTGTAACACTCTAGCTATTTTATGGATGGACAGAGTATCGAACAGCGATGTGTTGTTGTCCGTTGAGGGTCAATACAAATCATTCAGTGAGGCGGTCAAATTCTACAAAGATTTTCCAAGTTGGCGATCTATTTTAGACACGCTCGGTTGGGAGCAAGTCACTACACTGCGAAACGGTGACTTGATATTGCGGCAGGGGAAAAGTTTTGTGTTCGCACATATCTTCTTGGAGGGTCTTGGGTACTCCATTGACAGGCACAAAGGATTAGTTGCCGGACGATTTGGCGGTCAAATCGACAAGTGCGAGGTGATGCGATGCCTGCGTTAGTCCCGTACCTGATGGCAATGGGTATGTCGTATGGTACAGCAACGACAGTGGTAACTGTGGCTATTGCGGCGGCGAAAGTTGGCGTTGCTATGGCTGTCAGTTATGGTATGCAAAAACTTCTGGGCGAGGACATGCCAAGCATGGACAGCCAAGGAATGCTTGCAAATAAAGCGTCTGCGCTTGCGCCAATAAAGGTGATTTATGGTGAGCGTAGGGTTGGAGCAACTAGGGTTTTTGTTGGGTCATCCGAAAAGAATCATAGAGAACTTCATATAGTTCTTGCGATTGCCGAGGGTGAAATTGAATCGTTTGAACAGATTTGGATTAACGACACACAGTATGAAATTGATGGTGTTGTGAATGAGCGGTTCGGCGTATCTCATGGAGGTGTTCCGGTTGTAGAGTTCAACGAACATCTTGGCGCATGGGATCAGGTTGCCGATGAAAATCTGATTGAGCGCATGCCAGACCAGTGGACTGCAAATCATAAACTGAGTGGGGTGGCATATATATACGTTCGACTCTACCATGATAGAAAGGTCTTTTTCTCCGGGATACCAACATTCACGTTCGATGTGAAAGGCGTGAAAGTACATGACCCAAGAACTGGCGCTGATGCTTGGAGTGATAATCCGGCACTTTGTATTAGAGATTATCTGACTAACAAGGTATATGGGCGCGGAATTGATGAAGTTCACATAGATGATGCGGCGATTATCGTTGCGGCAGATTATTGTGATGAACTGGTGACGAAAGGCACAAGCGATGCCAAGATGCAGGACATTGCAACACTGGCTGTGCCATATCAGACAGGCGTTGCGACTCAAGAAGAATACGCGGTGACGAGCGATGTTCCGGCAACATTTAGCGGTGTGAAAAAAATCATCATAACGGTTAGCGCTACAGAGACACATCCTGCATTCGGGGCATTGCGTTTATTGGTCGATGGTGTTGAGTTTGATGTGGGTGACAGAATAGATCATTCATTAACTAAGGCAAGTTACAGCAACGGCGTAACGATTGAAGCATCTGAAACCCTTGACGATAGATTTGCTGTCGGTAATATTCTTGACCCGACATTGTTGGCAACGTCACACGGATTGCCCGGTGGAGAAATATCCGCATCAGATAGTTATTGGTTAGGAAATCGAAGCCACAGGGGAGCAACGGTTACCATCACTCTGAATGACCCTATCGCGTTGACGAGCATCAAAGTGGTCACCAATCCAGATTTGGTTATGAACTATGATAGAGGTGCTAGTCTTGATATATTGTTTCAAGGACAAGACCTAGCGGCTAAACGATACACCTGCAATGGCGTGGTCGATGTAGATAAAAAAGCGATGAGCAATTTGAGCGACTTATTGACAAGTTGCAGAGGAATGATGGTTTTTTCGGGTGGCAAATATAGGCTCATCGTAGACAAGCCAACGACCGTAACTGGCACAGCGAATGCAAACAATATCACTGGCTCATGGAGCATTTCTTTAGGGGATAAATCAAACACATTCAACTCTGTCAGGGCTAGATTTTTCAACAAGGAAGAAACGTGGCAGGATGACCAAGTGGTTGTCGAGCGTGACGAACTCAAAGAACTCGACAATAATCTTGTTCTGCAAGCCGATCTTAAACTGCCGTTCACAAGCGACATGGCAACAGCGCAACAGATTGCCTTGGCTAATCTGAAACAGTCACGACAACAAATCTATGTAGAGTTCACGGCAACCATCGTTGGGCTAGTTGTTGAGGTCGGTGATGTTATCAACGTTACACATCCTACGCCGGGGTGGGAAGCTAAACCGTTTCGGATATTGAAAATGTCGTTGCAACCCAACGATGAAATCTTAATCGGGTGTCGAGAGTACGATGAATCAGTTTATGACTTGTCCGATCTGGTGATTCACGATGACATAAAGCCAGACACAAATCTACCAAATCTCGACACTTGTTTGCCGCCAACAAATATGGTGGGGAATGAGGAAATAACGTATGCACCAAAATCCCTAGACAATATTGCTCCTGATGACACGCTTGTGACAAAAGCGACAGTGACTTGGGAAACCAACGAGCCGTTTGCTGATTACGCTGAATTTGAATATCGCAGTCACAGCACCGGAGAGTGGATTCGACTTGACGAGATTGAGTCAAACACCGACAAGGTTGCTTCGTCATGACCAGTTACACCAAATATATCAACAATGTTGTTGACGAAATCACCGTGTTTGAGTTGCGAGTTCGGACAGTCAATGTTGCAGGAGTTCCTAGCGCATGGCACTACGGAGATATTACTTTTGATGGGCATCAGGACGCACCGACTGATTTGCAGTATCTCAATGTGACCGTGACGGACTCTGTTGCAAACCTTGAGTGGAACAAAATAACTGACCAAAAAGCTAAACTAGAACTTCGTCACACATCAGAATTGGTGGATGCCAAATGGTCTGATGGCACAAAAATAAAAACACTTTCTTATGGGCATGTCATGACGGCAACGCCGCATAAGATTGGCACTTACATGATGAAAGTGGTTCGTGGAGGAATGGAATCGCCGAATCATGTTGCGGCAGTTTCCACAGTAGAAGAAAAACAACTTAACGAATTGCAGGAGTTCATTCAGCACATCGAATTTGCAGGCTCGCACTGGCAGACAGAAGTGGTTGATGATGCGCTGCAATTGATGCCTGAGCCGTTTCTTGTTGAGTTGAATAACGGCGATACTCTTATCACTAATACTGGCGATGATATTCTGGTGACGAATAGCTACGGTGTTCCAGAGCAAGGAATCTATAATTTTGACAATGGATTAACGCTAACCGAGGTCGGCTCGGTAACGTTCAAGACTATTCTAGATAGTGAGGATTTATCGCTTGAAGATAAATTTGACCAACGTCTGCCAACAGTCGATGCTTGGGCAGATTGGGATTCCCTCGCAGGGAGTAGCGTAACGAAAGAAGTTCAAATTCGCTCAAGGGGTTCAGTGAGCGAAACATTTCATGACGATGATTGGCAACCACTCATTGACGGGGTGGAGATGACCGGGTTCGCTTTTCAGTTTCGGCTAGTGCTAACGTCGCCGATGCAAAACACAAACGTGCGCGTGACGAAACTTGGAGTGACCGCGAATGTACCTGACCGGACTGCGCGTGGTTTTGGTGTCGAAACGGATGCAACTGGCGTACATACTGTGACATTTGACAAGCCGTTTCAGAGACCACCATTTATTGGCATTTCGGCTCATGATTTAGTCGGCAGTTTTGAGATTTCAAACATAAACCTGATTGGTTTCACTGTGACATTTGTCGATGTAAACGATGTGCCAGTTCCAACAACATTCAATTATCAAGCGACAGGATTTTAGCGATGGCACAAACACCAGATTTTATAATCGACAATGGCACTGGCGCAGAGGTTAGGAACGACATTAACACTGCACTGATGGCACTTGCGACAACTAACACGGGCGCGACCCCCCCACAAAACCCAGTATTCGGCATGTTGTGGGTAGACACGACCAATGCGTGTTTGAAAATTTATGCCGGTGATGACGTTTGGTTGATTATCATTGATAGCGTTGTCGCAACTGCGACCAGTGGGGCTTCATCATCATTTGCATCTGGCACGAAAATGGTTTTTCATCAAGTGGCAATTCCGGCAGGATGGACTCAAGAAGTCATTAATGATGCGGCTTTGCGTGTTGTCTCCGGAGTGCCGGGAGGGGAGACAGGTGCGGACGGATTCTCAGATTGGGTTGCAAAACCAGTTCCGGGTGAGTGGGCGCAACAGCATGTTCTCGACATGTCATCGGGATTGCTGTCAATAATGACACTAGATAGTATTCAACTTGAGTTGAAGTATGTAGACGTTATGATCTGTAAGAAAAGCTAATGGAAATTGTAAAAACATGCCCTCTGGGTAGCCAGTGTGAAGAAATCAAAGATGGCAAAATCCATCAATGCCACTGGTGGACAAAAGTGGTTGGCAAAAATCCTCAGTCACATGAAGAATTGGATGAATATCGTTGTGCCATCGCATGGATGCCGGTTTTGCAGATTGAAATGAGCCAGACCAACAGAGGACAAACACAAGCGATTTCGTCATTCCGTGATGAGATGGTGGAATCAAACAAGAAAAGCATGGCATTGAATAGCCAGTTGCTCGTTGCAAAAATCACAGGAGTCCAAAATGGCACAGACTAAATTAACCGACCTACCAGAAGTTTTGGTCGCAGATAATGCGATGGAGGTTTTGGTCGACGATGCCGGTACTGTCAAGAAGATAACCAGAGCAAACTTTGTCGATGGATTAGCATCCGCCGGAACAACAACTGCCGGAGGAACTTCTGCCGGTGGTGGAGTTGGTGTTGGTGGCGCTGTCGAATTGATAGCGTTGGGCGATTTGACAGCAGGCGATGCTATTGTATTGAACTCTGACGGCACTGTTTCGTCTGTTGGAGAATCCATGCAGGCATTTCCGACAGAACACATCGAGATCGGATCAATTTCGTCTGGCACACAGGTGAAGATTCAAAATTCTGTTTATGACGCAGTGCGTGAGCAATCAGTTATTTTTTACACCGTTGGCAACAATAGTGTTCAGGCTAAAGATCGGGTAGGCACAACAGAAATAAAGTATATCGTCGGGCACACCGTGTCGAACGAGCTTTCAGATGATGATTTCGTTGTTGATATTGATTCTTCATTGTCAGTCACAGATTTTTTGTGGGGTGTTCGCTACGAACATTACGGATACATTGCGACTTGTATTGTCGATGACAAGATATTGATTTGGTACGACACAGAAAATGGTGCTAAGTTTCAAGTGGGAGCATTGACTGCCGGGGCGATACAGTGGAACGCAGCACAAAGTTTCAATAACGGGCATCACGCGACATTTTACGAGAGTTCCGCTTTTTATGATGCGGTGAACGATAAAGTTGTTCTGACGTATGGTGCTTTTGATTCTGCACTTGAGGGTGCGCTTGGTGGATTTTCGGGTTATGGAAATCTTGCGGCTCCGGTCGATCCCTACAATATCGCTTACTATTCAAACAACGGTGGTCGCAGGACAATCGGGATTTACACATTTAATGGGTCAACGCTTTCGGTAGTCGGTGATCTTTTTCAACCGTTCAATAGCAGTAATAATACCAGTTTTCTGAACGCTACTGCTGTTCATGCGTTTTCACCGGCAGGAACTTTTGCGCCTTGGCTCGGCGAAAGTGGTACAACACTCACTTTTGACATGGATATTTATTGCATCTGTGTGGATTACACAAAATATTGGGGATTTAACGGGGCATCGGGGCGCGAATGGCACACCACCGGTACGGACACAGGGGGTTGGTCTAGTTCACCTTGGGGGTTCGCACCGGGGAAGTACAAAATAACAACAGCATGGGAAGCAAGCAAGTGCGTAATGGTTAACTTACAAGTTTTCATGCAGTTCAAGCAGGGAACGTATCCGCACGAATATAATAAAAGTTATCATATCGACTCTTTGTGGGTGGAACAAAGTAGCGCTTCTTCTGCGCCAATCATCCATGACAATGCTACCGATAATCATGGGTTGCCCGGATACCACCCTAACGGGTCTACACCTCACCCTGATGATATTGAGATTATTTATGATCCAGAGCGCAGTGCTTTTACATACATGAAAGGTTCGCTTTCCACTGGTCATTCACTAATCGGCGCTCTGCATGTCAATGAAAATACCTATGTAACGAGTGTTATTGTCGGCAGCTACAGTAGCACAATCACACTATTGACCGGGTATAGTGTCTCTGGGCATATGGTTACACACGCACATCAAGCATTGTGGGCTTACACTAACGGGGCATCAATAGATGTATCGCTTTATCGTCCGGGTGAGGAACGAATGAGTTCGTCGCTTGCTGATGGGTATTTTCTAGGGTTTGCTGCTGACAATTTCCTAAGTGGTGACTCTGCATTAATTCTCACGGTTGGGTCAATTGAAAATACGCATACAGGTCTAGTGCCGGGAACACCAATGTGGATAGCACCCGATGGGGCATTGCAAACTGGAGAGGGTGAACTGTCGATCTTTGCAGGCACAGCACTGACAACCAATAAACTGTTGGTGAGATTCTAGTGGCAAATGCAACGGCACAATTTGGCGTAGCACCGGCACTCAAAAAGACGAGTATTGATAGCAAGATTGCGCTCGATATGTCACTCAATGTGGCAGTCAGCATGTCAGGCACGATTGCAGTTAACGAGATTGTTTTGCCCGTGTTGCCGGATTCGTTTCTGCTGTTGGAAAACGGCGGATATTTGCTGCAAGAGAACGGTGTCGATAGGATAAAATTGGAGGTAGGAATATGAAAACTTTGTACATCGGCAATGACAATATCGTGTCGATTTCTGGGCTAACGAATGCCGCAACGAATGTCGTTGTCAATGACGCGACTGTGATGCTGTCGCTGAATGACACATCTGGCAATGCAGTTGCAGGTCAATCGTTTCCGGTCGCTATGAATTATGTTGCGACTAGCGATGGTGACTATGCGTTCAGTTTGCAGAGCGATTTGCAGTTGCGACACAATACCGTTTACGTTGCACAAATAACAGTTAACTCGTCCGGCATTGATGCGGCATGGGAGTTTCAGCTTAAGGCTGAAAAGCGAGGTCTGAATGGCTGATTCAGCAATCTCCGGGTTACCGGAACTGACTACCCCCAAAGACGAGATGGAGTTTGTCATTAATGACAATGGCATCAACAAACGAATCAAGAACGCGAACATGGCAACGGCTGAAACAGCGAGTGAAATTCTCACGAAACTGAAAACGGTCGATGGCTCTGGAAGTGGTCTTGATGCGGACACGATTCACAATCAAACACCAACTGAGTTGTCGCTCAACGGTGGATATTTCTAAAGGGAACTACTATGGCTAATGTAATTAAAATCAAACGCTCGTTGAGTGTAGCGACACCCACATCTCTGGTAGAGGGTGAACTTGCATACTCTGAGAACTCAAAGAATCTTTTTATTGGTGAGTCTGGTGGCAACATCAAAAACATCGGCGGCGATCAAGCGCTAAAAGCGAATGTGGCTGATGTGTATACCCAGACGCAAGTGGATAATGCAGTCGGGTTGAAAGCCGATCAATCGACCACTTACACAAAAATAGCGACAGATGCGTTGCTTGATGCCAAAGCAAATCAGTCTACAACGTACACAAAGACCGAAGTCAACACAGCAGTCGGTGCGAAAGCCGACCAAGCGACTACAAATACCAAGATAGAAGATGCGGCGGCACTTGCACTGAAATCTGATACCGGTCACGACCACAACACAGCGTACTATACGAAAGCACAGGTTGATTCGACTTACGCAAAACTTGCGAGTCCGACCTTCACCGGCATCGCAAATGTTGCGACTGCATCGGCAGGAACCAACACAACACAGATAGCCAGCACTGCTTTTGTGACCACAGCAGTTGCGGCTGTTTCTGGGGGTGGTGGAGCAGGAACAGACTCACCGGCATTCACTGGAACACCGACAGCACCGACAGCGGCAGCAGGTACAAACACAACGCAACTGGCAACGACTCAATTCGTCACATCTGCGACAACTGTAGCGATCAATGCCCTGGTTAACTCTGCTCCGGCAGCGTTGGACACATTGGCTGAGTTATCTGCGGCTCTTGGCGCAGACGAGAACTTTGCGACAACAATCACCAACGCTATTGGACTCAAAATGGATGCTGATGCGGTTCTTGACGGCGGCACTTTCTAGGAAAAATTATGGCTAACAGAATTCTAACAAAGAAATCTTCAACTGCCGGAGCGCAACCGACTTCGTCTGACTTAGATGTCGGAGAATTAGCCGTAAATACTAGTGACGGGAAATTGTTCACTAAGCATACCGATGACTCGATTGTTCAGGTTGTCGGATCAGGTGGCGGCACAGGCGGCACAACCAACCTAACAGCAGGCGTTATATGGGATAACCACGATGCTAGTAGAGATGAGTATGATGAGACATTAACGGTAGCTACCGGGGCAACAACTGTACTAACCCATGTCGCTGATGCAAGCGATCTACGCTCGGTTTATATTGAGAAGTTTGTTGAGGTTGCAGGAAATTCCTATACGCCAAGCACTACTAAATTAGTAGTGCAAAGTTCTCTCACTGATAATGTCGGGCTAATATCTATAACAAATTCAGGAGTGGTTCTGAGTTCGGCTCAACAAAAGTGGACTGGATACGACTCTCTTGCATTTCCATTATCATCGAGCCTGTCAGTGCCTATCGCAACGGGTACTGATGATTTCACGATAGAGTTTTGGGCATACACCACATCAGTTCCGACTTACACGCATTATTGGGATTCTAGGACTTCGGATGGTAACCCCAATGGTTTTGCTATAGCAACTAATCCCGGCAATTGGGCAATACATTCCACAGGTTTTGTGATAAATGGCGCATCCGCCCCAGTGCTAAACACGTGGCAACACGTTGCTTTTGTGAAATCCGGTAATAATCATATGCTGTTTGTCGACGGCTCTCAGCAAGGCGCGACATGGGTTTCAAGCACTGATTTTTCTAATACCCCGTCTAAAGTGGGAGGGTATTACGCTGGTGACAGTTATCCATTCAACGGCTATATGGACGATTTAATCGTGTCTGTAGGAGTAGCAAAATATACAGCTTCATTCACACCACCCACAAGTCGATACGAAGCAACTTATTCAGTAGCATCAACACACTGGCAACTAGAAACATACAACGATTGGGGAGTTCAGTTCACCGACGAGTTCACGACAACGATCACGAATAACACAGGTGCAGATGCAACAGCACGATTTAGAATCACAGCTCCGACTGCTAGTGCCGGTGGTACAGGTGGTGGAGCAACAACACTCGCAGAATTAACCGACTCTACAACAGCAACAACTGACCCACTTATTACATCAAACCTTGCAGTAGGACACTTCTGGATTAACTCCACATCTGGTGAAGCGTTTATTTGTACAGATGCAACTACTGGTCTGAATAGGTGGGCTAATGTTGGTTATGGAGAGGGTTCGGTTAGCCATACGGCAGTAATGAGTGGTGGGACAGAAACCCAATACACGCAGGACGGTATTGACTACCGGTCTCATACTTTTACGAGTTCTGGCAATCTCGTAGTAACTTATGGTGGGGTGGCGGAGGTGCTGGTTGTAGGCGGCGGCGGAGGAGGTGGCGCAGGGCATAATGCTGGCGGCGGAGGTGGTGGCGCAGGACAAGTATATAAAAGCGGAGTCACTGAGAGTTTCGATGTCGGAACATTGAGTGTAACTGTCGGTGCAGGAGGGGCATCTCCTCCCGACGTGCGGGAGACTGGATATAATGGCTCTGCATCAGCACTTTCATCAGTCGCAACCGCTATCGGTGGCGGAGCAGGTGGAGCAGGATTTATTGATTCTAAAGATCATGGACTCGATGGAGGTTCAGGCGGCGGCGGCGGTATCAATCCCGGTGCTGTAGGGGGATCAGCTATCTCAGGCGGCACTAATTATCATGGAAACAATGGAGCCAATCCGCCCAGTACCAGTTGGTCTGGTGCTAAGCAGTCTGGTGGAGGTGGTGGAGCAGGCACTGCTGCTAACGGTGCTGCTGGTGGTTCTGGACTCCAGTGCAGTTTCATCAATGGAACATCAGTTTATTACGGCGGTGGCGGAGGTGGTGGGGGCGATCCTACTCGTGGAGTTCCGGGTACTGGCGGAGGTGGTTATGGGTACAACACTGGCGTTGGTGCTGAGAGTACTGCTGGTGCGGTTAATAGCGGTGGTGGTGGGGGTGGCG
>JGI26243J51142_1000070_pt1 | contig 51757 bp, 38 predicted proteins | sample SaaInlV_130m_DNA_FD_51142 | JGI IMG/M metagenome (IMG submission 51142)
GATCCTATTACTATAACACCTGATACAACGATTGGAGAAATGCGTCGATTGAAAGATAAACACGGTTTCTCTGGTTTGCCTGTTATTGATAATAATGAGGTATTAGTCGGTATTATTACAAATCGAGATATTCGATTTGTAGATGATGATCAGCAATTAGTTTCTTCTATGATGACTACAGAGTTAGTAACTGTTCCAGAGCATGTTGATTCTGAATATGCTAAGAAATTACTTCATCAACATCGTATTGAAAAATTATTAGTTGTAGATTCTGATGGGAAATGTGCGGGAATGATGACTGTAAGAGATATTCAACGTAGTCGAGATAACCCCGATTCATGTAAAGATCATCATGGCCGTTTACGAGTTGCTGCAGCGACAGGAACTGGTGAAAAAGGAATTGCTAGGGCTCTTGCCTTGTTTGAAGCCGGAGCAGATGTAGTTGTTGTCGATACAGCCCATGGACATTCCCATGGGGTTTTACACACAGTTGCAAAGATACGTGAACTGGCAGGCTCAGAAGCACAAATAATTGCAGGAAATGTGGCTACAGGAGCTGCTGCAGAGGCATTAATCTCTGCAGGTGCAAATGCAATAAAAGTAGGGATCGGTCCCGGTTCTATCTGTACTACAAGGATAGTCTCTGGAGTTGGTGTACCTCAACTAACTGCTGTGCAAAGTGTGGTTTCTGTTTGTAAGAAATCAAACATACCTGTAATTGCTGATGGTGGAATTAAATTCAGCGGAGATATTGCGAAGGCAATTGCTGCTGGTGCGGATTGTGTGATGGTAGGTAGTGTTCTTGCAGGAACTGACGAAGCTCCTGGCGAAGTTATTCTTTACCAAGGTAGATCATACAAAGTATATCGAGGAATGGGTTCGGTAGGTGCGATGAGTAAAGGTGCTCATGATCGTTACTTCCAATCAGAACAGGGTGACACAAGTAAGTACGTACCAGAAGGAATCGAAGGAAGAGTACCTGCTAGAGGTCCAGTAGAAAATGTAATTCATCAACTAACTGGCGGTCTGCGTTCAAGTATGGGATATACTGGAAATCCTGATATATCTTCTATGAAAGTTAATTGTGACTTTGTCCGTATAACTAATGCTGGATTATCTGAATCACATGTTCATGATGTAGAAATTACTCGTGAAGCTCCAAATTATAGGAGATGATATATTGGATACTATAGTCCTAGGTGGTGGCTGTTTCTGGTGTGTTGAAGGCGCATTATTAGGATTAAAAGGAGTGACTAAAGTTATTCCTGGATATAGTGGTGGTCATACTGACAATCCAACCTATGAAGAGGTGTGCAGTAAGAAAAGTGGGCATGCAGAAGTTGTTGAGGTGACTTTCAATGAAGAAATTATTCCTAGAAGAATATTACTTGAAGTATTCTTTACTTGCCATGATCCGACTCAATTAAATCGTCAAGGAAATGATATAGGGCCTCAGTATAGAAGTGTTATTTTCTATAAAAACGATGAAGAACTAAAAGATGTCGAAGAGGTAATAGGGTATCTCCAGCAAAACTTTGTAGACGATATAGTGACTGAAGTCAGTCCTTTGATAAACTTCTTTGTTGCCGAAAATATTCATCATAATTATTTTGCAAACAATCCTAATAATCCATATTGTTCAATGGTTGTCGGTCCTAAAATTTCTAAAACAAGAGCGAAACATGCTTCATTATACAAATAGATAATTCCTACTTGAATTATTCATTTATGTCAACTAATGCTAATATTATATGTTTTATCTAGGGTAATATTCAACTATTGAAGAAAGTGCAATGCTCTTTATGGCAGCGAGGGCGAACAATGATGACTCATCCTCTTATGACAAAGCATGGACAATTCATGCGTCAATAATAGGTCTGAATACTGGTAATATTTTATTCCAGGGATTAGAGTTAGATCCATCAAATCCCGACATGGTCGTAATCACAGGACTTACAATATTAGCTGCAGCGCTCCCCTTCCAAGCTATATTTTTCTTAATAAATTCATATATTCAAGAGTTCGATGGTATGCACGAACTAGAATATGCTATGTTGGAAAGATTATTAATTATTTGTCAAGTAATCTCATATTCGTCACTAATTGGTATAGCGATTCTAATGACTAATACTCATCATTATATCGGCACGGCTTTCATAACTTCGGCAATTTTAGCAATATTATTCCTCAGAACAGCGTCGAATCAGGCAGATACGCTATCTAGAATATCTAGATAGTGAAGGGGTGACATTCATGGTAGACGGTGTATCAGTCAGTATTATGTCGGATGCAATATATTTCCCTAGCCTCCCTCCTGAGTCTCCCTGGGAAGCATATTTATTGCTTCTAATTATTCCATTTTTATTACGCTTAATTCTCATTGCCCCTCCATTGATTGATTTAGTTAATACATATGCTCCACCAGGAGATAGAACTCAACATGTGAAATGGTTCCTAGGTAGATTGAAGAAATTACCAGTCGATGGCTTTTGGAAGATTGTTATGAATGAGATTCTTTCNTTCATTTTACCTGCTTTAATTGCATTAACCGCTAGATTAGTTATAAATGGCGACATTGGATGGAAAAGTTGGGAAGAGACTCCTGATTTCGGAATATTCTTATTGATCTTAGCAGGTATAATTTGGTTAGTTGTAGATTTTGGTAAGGTAACTCGTTCACGTAAAAATATTCAAACAATTGCAAAGTATAATTTGACTACCGCTAAAGCTATTGTCGAGGGCGCTGTAATTGGCCGTGAATTTCTCAAAACTGTTGATGAGTTTACAATACCTCGTCCTTGGAGGGAGGTTATTGATATCTCAGAAGATACCGATGGAGTTCATAAGCCGGAAAAAACGAATCCATTACAAGATATTATCACCAATCTTCTTGACAAGGGTGTTGATATGCTTGAAGAAGTTCTAATTAAGGCTAAAGATCCTGCCTCAGGAATGATTGAAAAAATTGATACAGAAATTAGAGAACGTATTACAAAACAGGTTCAAGCTTCTTCTCGATCATTAATGAGAGATATTATTTTTTCAATAGCACCTATCGTTGTCTTAGTTGCACTTCAACGATTTATAGGTTGAGCACAGTATCTTCTAAATTAAATATAACTTTCTCTTTAGGAGAAGCCAATACAATCCATCCTATACCCATAATAATTTGAATAAGAGCAGACAAAGCTATTACTTCTCTTAATTGAAGGAATTCATTTTCAAGAATAAAACCTGCTGTTATCGCAGAAATACCCATCATAAGAGTTAGTGCGAGGAAATCTGCACCCGCAACTCTCCCCCTCCATTCATCTCCAGAACGTTCTTGAGTCAAGGTTGTTGATTGAACCCAATTGAAACCGCTGGATGCATGTGATATAAATACCATAACCAGTAGTAAATTATTCCAACCATATGGTAGCATCAATGAAATGATGATATAAAATATTCCAGAGATTCCTACTGCTAAACCTATCAAGTATGGTCTTAGTAGTTTATTTCTCATCAATGGTCTTCCCGCCATAGGGCCGAATCCTGAACCAAATCCTCTGGCCATGAATAGAATACCTATTCCTGCCGCAATATCTCCAAAGTCAGCCTCTATCCCTATCATTATCAAGAGAAAGATTTGTGCTCCTCCTCCTGAAGACCACAGCGCCTTAGCGATTACTAATCTTCTAACTTCTGGATTTTGAAGAATATATTTCCAACCATCAGTAATATCCTTGGTAACAACTTTCGGAGTCATATTTTCACGTTCACTTGTATCAGGACCGCCAAAAGGAAGCGTCATGATACAAATTGCTGAACTAAGGAATGTTAGTGCGTCTATCCATAATGCGACTGTTATACCATATTCTGCAATCGTCAAACCACCTATAGAAGCTCCTACACCTAATGCAATTGACCAGCCACCAGACCCTAGGGCATTAGCAGTTAGTAGTTCATCATCATTACAAATATTTGGTAAATAGGCGTATTGTGCAGGATCGAAAATAGATTTAGCCGCCACCATTGCAACTGCTAGAAAATATACTGATAACAGTTTATTATCAGTATATAACAAATCAAATTGCAATACTATAGCCAAAACAATAAAAGCTGCTAAATCAGAACAAATCATCAGCCCTTTACGAGAGTAACGATCAGCTAACATACCTGTAAAAGGAGTCATTGCAGCCAATGAAAAACTCCTTGTTGCTAAAACTCCGGCTATGGCTAGAGGTGAATTATCACTTGCTTCTCCTGCTAATATGAATAGTGCAATAACAGTGAACCAATCTCCAATATAGGACAATTCTTGTGCTATAAATAAACGACGAAAAGAGTGATTATTTTTGAGTATCTGTATATATCCTACACCACTCATAGACCTCCGCACAACTCATTCATTATCATAATGATGCTCAATCATAACTCATAAGACTGAAGTGTTCTCGCGAGCATCATGGTTGAAGACCGGCTGGTATGGATTGATCTTGAAATGACCGGATTAGATCCTTATGAAAATACAATCATTGAGATTGCAACCATTGTTACTGAAGCAGATCTTTCTATAGTAGCAGAGGGACCTAGTTTCGCGATTTCTGTATCGGAAGAGGATTTAGCTAAAATGGATGANTGGAATGTTTCTCATCATACNGAGAATGGTTTGATAAAACGAGTTAGAGATTCCGAAACTAGTATGAGTGATGCAGAATTCGCCACTCTTGAATTTTTGCAGCTACATTGCTTAGCTGGTGTACCGCCTTTGTGTGGTAACACCATTGGTCAAGATCGACGTTTTCTAAGGAGATACATGCCAACCCTTCACTCATTTTTTCATTATCGTAGTGTCGATGTTACTAGTGTCAAAGAATTAGTAAGAAGATGGTATCCTGAATTACCTAAGTGGAAGAATAATTCTGGCCATAGAGCACTAGGAGATATTCGTGGCAGTATTAACGAACTTTCTTACTATAGAGAGCATATTTTTATCAAAGAATAATAGATGAGAAATTACTATGGAACAATACCTAGTTCCAGATTTTCATCAATTACGGGGAATAGTTATTTCTAAAATGAGATGTTTTTCTGATAATTCAGGTAATGGAATCTTTAGCGATATCGAGTTGTCTAATTTATCAAGAATAGAACTATCCTATCTCTCTAAAAATTCAGTTTCTCGCCATGGCCTTACAACTAATTTAGATAAATCTAAGAGGATTAGTATTAACAATTGTAGAGTACGTCTAAATCGTAACTTATTTCAAGAAAAATATCTTGATTATGCTGAATTTGTTCTTTTCCATGAATATATTCATTGTCTCGGAAACTTCACTCACAATAGAGAGTTTCGTATTATTGAAAATTTATGGCCTAATAAGAAAGAAATGAATATTATTGGAAAGAAATTAACTCGAGAGTTACAAGATAGTAAGTCTAAGTGGGCATGGACTTGTTCTAAGTGTGGTTTTATTGTGAGGAAAAGTACTCGGAAATTTCGTAGCAATTATTTTCATAAAGAATGTCTAGGGAAGTTGGAAAATATACCAATTATTCTTCCCACCAAGCAGGAACATTGAACCAATTTTTATGATCGTTCGGACGATCTAGAGTGGGCAGTGTTAGGACTTGATAGCCTGCAAATATTGTCATTCCCAGAGTGGCGCATGGTGATGGCAAATAGTCCTCTCCGGTTTCAGTTACCACCAGTTGAATTGTATGTCCTTCAGGGATAATAACGTCCATCGGATTGAATTCCATTAGCATCCTATAACTTGTCATAGGAGAAGTTGGCTTCGCATCATATCCCCCATCTCTATACCTTACATCCATAGTTGCATGCCCTAATCTCAATCCCGAAGTGCCATCAAACATTGTTACAAATAATTGCCCGCCATTACAAGTATTTGTCCTTGCATCAATATGTAATGTGGGTAATCCAGATATATGCGTATCTTCAGTTAAAGGTTGACTGGTAATAGTCATCGACTGTTGAGAATTAACAGTCCCTGACATGCCTCCATCCCAATCTGCAATCGCATATTGAATATTCACAGTATCTTCTGCCGGCCATGTTTCTTCAATATGCCAGTTTCCATCATTTCGTTGTACCTGAACGTATGATTCTGGTTCTTCCCCTATATCTTTTAGATAATATTCAAACCATGGAAATAACTCAACTGCCCAATCCATTCTTGTTACACTTGGAAATGCTTCAGCCCCATATCCTGATTCTAATCCTTCATGTACGCTCGGTTGATCGGGATAGTTATGTCCCCATTGACCAGAAATCGTTCGAACATTAATCCCAGCATCTTTCAATAGTTGATGAGTTGGAAATGCATGGTATGGGTCAACATTCCAATCTTGTAACCCCCAAACAATGTATACACTCCCATTGTAATTATCTATGACATCTTGTAAGTGGTATCTTTCATCCCAATAGTCATTCCATTCGTCTCCTCCTAGACCAGCGCCCAACCAAGTAGTGAATGGACTCAGAGGGCCGATGGCATCATCTGTACACAACCTCATATCATCGCTTGTAGCATCAGTAGTTGCTCCTTCATAAAGTACATCATACAGCATAGCTCTAGCTTCACTAGAACCATTTCGATAGAACATTTGTTGCACGCCAATCGATCCAGATATTGGCACAATAGTTTTGAGGTGCTCCGAAGGATTCTGTGCGGCTTCCCAATTTGTAGTTCCTGCATAGGATTTACCCATTAGTCCCACATTACCATTCGACCATTCTTGTTCTCCGAGCCAATGAACTGCTTCTTGAATCCCAATTTGTTCACCAAGTCCTTTTACATCTTGACAATGAGTTGATTTACCGGTACCAAATGTTGAAATTTGTGCAAGAGCATAACCATGAGGTACAAATTCTTCTAGTACCCACAAACCAACACCTGCATCAGGTATAGTATTAGGATTAGAGTCATCCCCTAAAACTCCCTCTCCCCCAAAATCATAGTAAGGATGTACAGTTGCTATTACGGGAACTTTTGTCCCATTCGGAACATCTGGCATCCATAATGAAACATGCATTAGAGCAGGTCCAGGATACCCAACGTCTTGTTCTGAAATCGGCAAATCAACTTCTACATAGTATTCTGTTGGTCCCGTCCATGAGTATAATCCCTCAACTGGAAGTTGACTTCTCCAGCCTGTCATATTTAATTCCATATTATATCGTTCATTTACTGGTGTTTCCCACCATTCATAATCAGATTTACTAAAACCTCCAGGGCCCGCAGCGGACCAAATCGTAGAACTAACAATTATACTTGTAACTAGAATAGTAGACATCAAAATCATTAACTTTTTATTTTTCAAAACTAATGATTCAATTTTCACCCATAAAAAAGAAGGATATTTTGGAATTAAAGAAAATAGGTTTTCTTCGACAATTTCGGCATCCAAGACCTCATCCATTGGTACTGCGAATAGGCAATAGCAAATTATCATAATGCTTGTAAAGTTAAGATTATTTTTTTTTAATTTCAATATCTAAGACTAAATGATCCCAATGAGGAGCATATGATTTGATTTTATTGATGATGACATTTTTGACCCTGTAGTCGTAATCTAAACTTTCTAGGAGTTTAGTAGTTTTATCAACTAATTCTTGATGATTATTAGCTGGTGCTAGTCCGTGTAGATGGAGAATTCCTCCACTTTGTTTCAGACAATTTAAAGCGATATCATATGATTTCTCTGCTGTAGGTAGGAGGCCCAATAATACTCTATCTGCAATATTAGATAAGTNCCCAGTAGTTTNCCGGTTATCTCCTTCATAAATAGTACATCGATTCTCTACTTTATTCTCTTTTAGGTTAAATTTCAAAGCATTTATTGCATTTATATTCCATTCACATGAATAGACATGCTTTACTTTACTTTTTACTAAAATTGGCAACGTATAATATCCAATACCAGAAAATAAATCAACAATAATCTCATTTTTAGAAACGATTTCTCCCATCCTTCGTCGTTCGTTTATATTACCAGAAGAAAACATACATTTAGTCAAAGGATAACCATAGTTAATTCCACTTTCTTTCCTAATGACCCAGTCATTATCTCCAACTAATATTTCCACTGTTGATTCACGTTTGTCTCCTACAATTTCTCCTAATCTTGCCAATCTTTTAACCTCTAAAACATTACATATAGATATCCAAAATTTTTCGGAAATTATCTCCCCCCAGTCATCTCCTCTGAAGGATGAGTTAGGTAGTAACACGATGTCTGAGAATTTTTCCCATCTCTTAGGAATATTATCAATTAGTAAAGATATATTTTCTGAATCTTTACCTTCTGAAATGAGATATGATTCAATCATTTTACGAAGTCGCAAGTGGGGCTTAGGTGCACTCATTCATACTATCCGAGATGCAGGATGGATTCAGACTTATGGTAGATGAGTTTTTGGATAATAATATGCAACGTCTAGTGGTGTTACTAGTTTTGTTGTTAATCTGCCCCGTTTCTTTGGCATCACCTCCTCCTGGTGAGCCCGAAGTAACAAATGATATTTGTTCAACATGGAATAGTATTGAGGGAGTTTGTGATGACTACCAATCTANTTTAGATGGCTCGNCNACAGATGAATGGATTAAGTCTTCAATTACAGTTAATGTGGATGATGCTGAAACGGTATCACTAACGATATCTACAGCAATACACGAACTTTCACGTCAAGACTTGAATTTAGAAGATCTAAATCTCGAGGGGGATAGTACCATTGAAGATGGTATACCGGCAGATTTTATTCGAAACTATCTTGATTTACAGAGAAATGGTATATCAGTAGAAGAAAGAATGTTATCCTTAATACAGGCAAATATGAGAGAATATGTCGAAGACAATTTTGATTATACTGAAGATTCAATTCTTAATACAATATCTAGTATTGATTTTTCTTCAGAGAATGATGTTCAATGTGCATACACTAAATCTCTAGATTCCATCGATGAAGTTAATGGTTTTTCTAACGATCCATTCAATCCCCCTATTTGTTTTAGAGGTGTTTTTGTCTTAGTTCTTAGTCCTTCTAAAATAGGGCTCAATGAAGATACTGGCGATATAGATAGAATGATGAGAGGTTTATTGCTTATGGGGGGGGATATCAGTTCTTCATTCAATGCTAAAGCAATAGCTGGGCATTATGTTGAGTTAACAGTTTACCCTCCTGATTATTCTACAGTATACCAAGTCGAAAGTCCTGGCTTATTATTTACTCAGAATTATCCCAATCAACCNCCTCAGTCTTATGGTCATCTATCTCTTGATAATACTCAACCAGAATCTATAGAATCTAGTATTTCATTAAACCTTACTACTAGAATAAAGAATCGTGATCAACTTTCTGTGTTGTCAATTCCTAATGATCAGCCTGCCTTGACTATTGATATCTTGATTGATGCCAGAGATTCTTTAAATACAGAAATTATAATGGAATTATCTGTTCATCATCTTGATTCTGATACCTTGAATGATTGGTTAATTGAATTTGATGATGGCAATATGAATCTTCCATTTATCACTTCAGACGGTATTAGAATGATAAATAATGAATTAGATGAAGATTTTTCTAGTCTTCTTGACGGAATTCCAATTGAAGAAATTTCTTCAGCACTTTCAGAATTATTTGGTTCTGATATTCAGTTTATTGAACCTAATTTCACTCCACCTGACCAAAACGGTGGATTAGATTTCCGACATATCTCCGGCCAAACTTGTGACGAACCATTGGAGGTTAGATATTGCCTAGATGGTGTCGAAGCAATGTCTGGAAATTACCCGATTTATATCCAATCAAGCTCTCAACCGGTTCAAGTAAGAATTTCAGAAATAATTGAAAACATGTTAGATTCTAGTTTAGGGGATGTCTCTACGCTTGATTTTTCAATAATAAATGATGAAGATTTAGCTGCCGCCATGAGTATCATAGAGGTCGAGTTTAACAATAATCCTAATTGGTTACAGAATATAATCCCCACTGATTTTCCTAATACTAATATTAATTTGGAACTATTTCTCCCAGAATGGATTAAATCTACAAAAGGAGACCGTTCTACTCTAGAGATTCAATCTTCTTTTAATTCTCAAGAGATATCTAAAATTGGTTTCGAAGGAACTAGAAATTTCGATTGGCAGCACCCAATTTGTCTAACCTCTAACCCTTGTGAAGACACTTCAAGTGATTTATTATGTTCATCTAAGCAGATTACATGTATCACATCTACAGCCGAAGTTTTCCTGAATAGTATCGCAATTAATGAATTAAGTGGAGAAATAAATATTAACTTTGAAGCACAATTAACCTTGTCAATTCATAGGGTAAATATTGATTTAGGGCAGGATGGTATTGAATTAGAACCCATACCATCAGATCTTATTCGTAGAGCTATAGCGGTTGGCGATCGAAGAACATCTACGAATATATCCGAAGCGGGACTTTTAGGTGGTTCTGATATTACTGCACCAATAGATTTTGGAAATGGTCATGAGATTAATTTAATTATTTCTAATTCAGGAATGGATAAATTNGCCAGCGATCTTAATTCGCTATTCCCCATAATATCTGAAGAAAATGTGTTTTCAAATTTCCCTATTGACTTAGGATTCGGAGAATATGAATTAAATATTGATATACAGTCAACACCATTTTTTGCTGAATCAGAAATATATGAAATTCCCGATACGGTATCCCCCTCTGATTTGAATCCTATTAATTTCTCAGCTTCTATTAGAAATGCAGAAATGAGCATCGCCTCTAAAAATAATGAAATTAATTTAGACGTTCATCATTCACATGTTAATTCAATTTTTATGAATTTTTTTGAATGGCCGTTTGGTAGCCCTATTACTAGTGATTACGGCCTTACTTTTGAAAAATCTCAAATGCAACAAGAAATATTTCCTATAATGGAACACACAATATTCGGGACTATTCGTTCCTCGGCATTAATAATAATTCATATGCCAGATGAATTACGGTTGACCTCATTTGAGAGTTCTAGTGGATTGGGAAATATTACTGAGACAAATGGTCGACAGGTATTGACTTATTTGACTCCTATTTGTCCTGATTCTGAATCGTGGAATAACTGTAAAAAAAATTCAGATATCATAACTTATAATATTGAGTATAGTTGGAAGTTTATATTCATAGAATTAATGCCACATCTGATAATTTACTCATCTTTATTGGGCGTATTAATGGTTCGATTGTTAAGAAATCGTAAAGAAAAACGTAAGCAGAAAATGATATTACAAGAACTTGAAGAAAGTCAACTCACCGAGGAAGTTGCTGTTGCTGAATTTGGTGCTATGGATTCCCCTGTTGTAATGGTTGAAGAGTCATTTTTTGATGACAATGAATTCGAAAAATATGATGATTTAGACGAGCCAATTACTTAAACTAATTTTGAATAGATCTTTTCAGCCATTTCTTTCCCTATTCCGGGGACTTTTCTTAGTTCTTCNATAGATGCAAATTTTATTTTTTTATATCCGCCAAAATGTATCAATAGTGCCTGTATCTTCTTCGCTCCTAAACCATCTATGTCTTCTAACGGATTTTTCAGTGCAGATTTCCCNCTCCTTTTCCTGTGATATTTATTTACAAATCGATGTGCTTCATCTCTTGAATGAATTAGAACTCTACCTTTTCTATCTAAAATCAAAGGCTCTTTTCCTTTACGAAATATTGTTTCTTCTTTTTTTGCTAATGCTGCTACTGGAAACATGCCATCTATCCCATTTTGTTCTAAGGTTTTATGAATAGTATCTAAATGTGTTTTCCCTCCATCTAATAACAATAGATTTGGCCATTCCTCCTGTCTTTTACTCCATCTTTCAACGACTTCAGACATCATTCTAAGATCATCTAATACATCTGTCTTCACACGATATGTCCTATACTCCTTTTTCGATGGCCTACCCTTCCTGAGAACAATAGATGCACCTACTCTCTCAGAACCTTGGATTTGGGCCATATCAAAGCATACAATATAATCCAATGAATCCAATTGTAATAATTTCGCTCCATCATCAGCCGCAATCTTTTCTAAGTTTCCTGAACGTTTATTCTTATGTCTTACAAGTTGAATGTCTGCATTTCTTTCTGCCATTTTCTGTAACTTTGCCAACTCTCCCCTAACTGGAATTCTTACATCCACTTTAGTTCCTCTTCTATTCTCAAGCCATTGTTGCATAACATTTGTAATTGGTGTAGGCAAAAGTATTACTTTAGGGGGCTTNCTATCTGAATAATGTTCCGAAAGAACTAGTGAAACAGATTCACTAATATCTCCTCGATGAATCAATGGATAGTTTACTTCTCCCTGTATTCTTCCATCCTTGGCATGAAGTATTACTACTACTGCTAAGTCATTTAGATATGCGAAACCCACTGCATCGCAATCTTGGTAAAATCTAGAATTAATAATTTGTTGAGAAATAATTATCTGGACTGATGATATTAAATCTCTAGTTTTTGCAGCATTTTCATAATCTAAAGTTATTGAATAGTTCTCCATTTCTTTATTCAAATCTATAATTAATTTNCCTGCATTCCCATTCAATACTCCTTTAGCAGCATTAACTAATTTTTCATATCCTTCGGGGTCAAAACAAGGCCCTCTGCATAAACCAATATGCATCGCTAGACAACCGTCTTTCCCCCTACAATCTTCATCTCTTATACCAAAATATCTTCTAATAAGCTGTATTACTCTTTTAGCAGCACCTGCATCAGGAAAGGGACCCCACCTTATGGAATCATCAGATGGGAATCTAGTATAGATTATACGAGGGAATTCTTCATTTGTTAAGCAGATATATGGGAACGATTTATCATCCTTGAGCATTGAATTATATCTTGGTTTATGTTTCCGTATTAATTCTCTTTCCAAAACGAGTGCTTCAGCAGGATTNTGTGTCACTATNAAATCTATTTTATTAGATTTNTCAACCAGTGTTGGTATCATTTTCCTATCAGGAGTTCTAGAAAAGTATGATCGAACTCTTTCTTTGAGATTATTTGCCTTACCTACGTATAATACCGTTTCATCTTTTTGCTTGAAAAGATAAACCCCCGGATTAGCGGGGAGGTCCAAATCTCCACTCTCGAGCGCCATAACTATTTGATGCGGCGGAGGTGAATACCCATGAACCCTAGACCTGTACGAGTACCATGCTCAGTGACACTGAGAGGCGTATTCTTTCTCGACTTTCCNAGTTTTCTCAAGATTTTGAGAAAAGTTGGGATGTCCCTCGGAGTCTTTCACTACCCGGTCTTGCCGAGTCACTCGGTTTAGTTAGATCAAGCCTCCATAAACCTCTCAATAGGCTCGTAGAACAAGGTTTTGTGTTTAATCGAACCGCNCATGTTACCGGGGGGGGTTCCCGGAAACGCACAGTAGTGCATATTACAATCNATGGTCGAACTAAAGCAGAATCATTTGAATTNGAATCTCTATCAAGAACTGGAAAAGGATATGGTTCGATACCGAATTTTACAAAATTATTTGGCAGAGATNAGAAAGTTCAAGATTTACTAGGATTAATTATAAATGGAGAAAATATTTTCTTAAGNGGTTTACCAGGAATTGGTAAAACAAGTTTAGCCAGAGGNGTAGTTGATGAGGTATTCAATAAAGGTTGGAATGTTCGTTGGGCCACTTGTTATTCGAATACAGATGTTTATGATATTTCTAAACAATGGTTAGGGGGTAATCCCCCACGAGATAAACTAGCAATTATTTCACAGTTAGATAAAAACAAAAATCTCTTAGTGATTGATGAGATTCAAGAGATTCATAATAGACATATCAGTAATCTGNAAGATTTATTATATGANTTAAAAGGAATTAAGGCTTCAATTTTAGTTATTATTCGATCTCCTAATCCTTTNTCTTTAATTGAAGGATATTCCGATTTTCGTTTGTCCGGTATATCAGAAAAAGATGGTCGATATTTACTTCCAGAAGATATCACTGAAGAAAAGGCTAATCAAATAGTCAAATCGTTGGGTGGACATCCTCTAGCCTTACATCTTTGGAACCCAGAAAGTAAGTTGCCAGAAGAAGTAGAAGCGGTTCAACAATTTATTGAGTCCACAGTGATTGAAAAATTAAGCACTCATGGAATTTCAACATTGGATGAACTAAGTATTAGCCCGAATCCACTAGATGTTGATGAATTATTAAATCCCGAGGGAATATTTGAACTTGATGAATCTGCAATTCTTAGATGGCATAATAAGAAATTTGAGCCACATCATTTAATTAGAAATGTACGTAGATTATTTTGGCCCGAAAATCAAATGAAAAATCTTCACAATACTGCAGCAAACAATTGGTCATTAAAAAATGGCCCCAGGGCTCAATGGATGGAATCATATCATCGGGTTAAATCTCAGAATTTTGAAAAAGAATGGTTAATTGATAAAATATCACAGATATCTCAAGAAAATACTGCTTCTGCTGCACTAATAATTGATGAAGCTTTACGTTTTTCTGAAGATGCCGATTTTCGAATGCAGGCTGTAGATTTAGCCTTTGAGAGGGCGGAATATGATATTGCTGAGGAACATTTGTCTGATGTAGAAATAAGTCCTAANAAACAACTACTTATGGCACGTTTATCCAGAATTAGAGGGGATGTTGAATCGGCATCTGAGTTAGAGAATCAGGCAATAAATCAATTGTCTAATNTAGATAAAATAAGATTTCAGGTGTCTGTACTAGTTAGGAAATATGATGATAGATTACCAGGCCCATTAAGTAAATCTTTGGCAAATGAAATTCTGTCAGAAATTAATAATATAATTTTAATAGATATTTCTGATAGAGATAGAAATACTGCCGAACTTTCATTAAACTTATTGAAACATGCGATAGCTTTACAGATTTCTGATCTAAGTTTAGCATCTCAATCTAGGTCAGAGTTAGAAATTATAATGTCAGAAGATGATGAAACTCTCGTAGCCTTGGATTTACGAACTCGATTAACAATCTCAAACACATCAGAATTATTAGATTCCTCATTAGAATCTATACGATTATTTATTGATAATTGTCCTGATCCATTGAAGAAAATTAGTCTTATTCATGCAGTACTTGAAAAAACTAGGGGTAATCATCCAGTTTGGGTACAAGAATTACATGACGACTTATTTAACAATCCATTAAGGGACGATCTGGCTGCATATCGAAGAATAAATGCTCAATGCTGGTACTGGAGAGGTGTTTTGGATTCTAATTTAAGGCTCTCTTGTTGGCAAGAATCAATTCATAGATTCCGTAGTGCTGAATGCACTTTAGCAGCTAATGAATTACTTGACGAATTAACGAGGTCGCTTTAATCAAATTTCAGCACCAATTAATGTTCTTGTTTCATAGATTCCTTTAACTGACCTAATTTCTTGTACAATACATTTTGTTAATTCAGATTCATCTTCGGCTTCAACCTTAACGAATAAATCGTGATTTCCAAATACAATCCATTGTCCTTTAACACACTTTATGTTGCTTACTTCTTCTCGAACTTTAATTTCATACCCTGGTTCAGTGGTTATTAGAATAAATCCGACTGCCATTATTATGCCTCCACTGCTATTAATGTCTCAGTTTTCTGAACTCCAGGAATAGATCGCATATTTCCAACTAATGTTTTTGCCATTTCTTTTTCATCTTCGAAATCAATTCTTGCTACTAGATCATATTCTCCATATGCTACATGAGTCTCAGTCACACTATCAATTTCTAATAATGCAAGATAAACTTCTAGCTCTCTTTGAGGTTGGCACTTGAATAAAACGAAAGCGGTACTCATTATCTGATTGTCTCCAATTTAGGACGGCATCAGTTACACTTATTATGCCTCGTTTGTTATCGATTACTAACATACTCATTTACCCACCACTGATATATGTTATCGCAGAGCCGTTATACCATGCCTGACAGTCATCGTCGTCATCGAAGGCATGCAATCATCCTAGTTTCGATCTTCCTTTTATCAACGATTGCTTTAGTACCTATCAGTTCCATTGCAGGTTATTCCAAGACTACTTCAGTATGGAGCGGGACAGTAAATTTAGTAGATGGTTATACTGTTGAAAGCGGAGATATTTTAATTATTGAGGAAGGTACAATAATTAATCTAGGAGATGATAAAGATATACTAGTCGCTGGAAGGATAACAGTCGAAGGAACTTCTGCATCCCCAGTCATATTGAATTCAATTATAGGGGACCATGATGGTATTATTTTTAATTCTTCAAGTGATGGTTTAGGTTCGAAGATTGATAATCTGACAATTAAAAATTCAGAGTATGGAATTACAATTTATGGAAGTGATCCAACAATTAACAACCTAAGAGTGGAGAATGCAGATTTAGTGGCAATTGATATGTTCGATTCCGCCTCTCCCCGAATTAATAATATTGTAATTGAAGGAGGTGGTCAAGATATTCCATTAACCACCAACTGGAGAAAAGGCATTGGAATTTCAGTCGGTGCATTTTCTAGCCCAATCATTGACGGCGCAGTTATCAATAATCTTGTTACTCGTGGTTTGAATTACTGGGGTAATTCTGGGGGCATAGTATCCAATTTACAGATTAGCAATATTAGTGGTGCTACTACGTCAATATCTGCTGGGATTTGGATTGAAGATTCTCTCCCTCTAGTATCAAATTCGAATGTAATACGCTCTGATAATGGTGTTTATGTTAGACATATTACAGAGGGGTGGAATACGAGACCCACATTTACAAATCTAGTAGTTGAAGATAGTCAATATCGTGGCATAATGATTGAGCAATATAATCATAGCCAGTTCTCTAATTTACCAATGAATGCTATTTTCAATAATTTAGTAATAAGAGGTACAGGCGGTGATAATGCAAAGACACCCGGACTTGGCATTGCAGCATTAGATGTGAATACTAGTGGTATTAAGATTGAAGGTGGCTTAATTGAAGATAATCCAGTAGTTGGTTTTAGAGCCTATATGATAGATTCTTCTATGGTTGTTAATAATTTGACATTATTGAATAATGGCGGTGATGGATTTTCAATCCCCTTGAATGATCGCGCTGGTTTATTTTGGAGATCTTCGAATTGGGGTATTTCTGGGCCTCCAACTATCAATGATTTAGTTGTAAGGAACTCCTCTGGCCCTGGAGTTTTAATGTGGAAAGGTGGAGTCCGTGGAACTAATTGGGAGATAACTGAGAATGGTGCAAGTGGCCTAGATTTTCGAGAATTCCATCCCGATGTTAATGCAATTCTTAGTATGAATAATACTGGCCATGGGGTATCAATCAGAGATTCCAGTAATGTGGAGTTAGAATATGTTGTGACTTCAGGGAATGGAGTAGGTTCGTTATCTGCAAATCTTGGTTCTGGTTTTTATTTTGATGAATCCAATGATGTTGTAAGCGGAGGTAAGAATGTATCTTGCTATATTTGTACATCCATTGATGATAATTATGGAGTTACTATTGAAAATAGTATAGATTTACAACTGCATTCTTTAGCAATAATAGATCCGATTAATTCTCCTGCCCTCAGTGTGGACAATTCAGGTCTCTCTCAGAACGGTAATATAATCTTTAATAATTTGATGGTTAATTCTAATTCAACTGATTCTAATAATTATGCGATCGAATTAAATGATGTCGACGCTGAGATTTCTAATTTACAAATTAATGGAAATAATAGTGGATTCTTTTGGGATGCAAAAGGTTCGCTTAATTCTTATTTTAATGATAGTACAATCAATTCTCAGAATACAAATTCTTGTCTTGATTTAGTAGATCACTCAGAGCTATTGGCGAATAATATCGGTTTTCAATGTAATTCTCCCCCAAGTCTTGATTCTAGTGTTGTAAATATGTCTAATTCATTTTTCCTATCTAATTCAAATAATTCTAATTATTTCTTGATGAAATCTAGTAGCCATTTGAGATGGATTTCATCATCTATGATGGATGCACCTACATTTGAATCTGTAGATAATATTATTGATGAGATGTGGTATGTAGAAACTCATGTGGTTAATCAATATTTCAATCATATTCCCTTTTCTTCTGTGAACCTTACTTTCGACCAGTATGAATCTGAGTATTTTGATATATTACCATACGAAGGCGTTGATATTCTCGGTCCATTTATTGGTAAAAAATGGACTCCTATAAATGGGTGGTCTGATGTAAATAATGTCCACACAGGATGCGATTATGATTCAGTGCATAATGACTCCGAACCCTTTGAATTAGATTCAAACAAAGTTGTAACCTGTACTTTGGAAATATCGAATCAACCACCTATTGTTGTGTGGTTATTACCCAGTCCAGATGAGGTTTATGCCAGTGGTTCTGAAGTTATTTTTGATGCCAGTCTCTCATGGGATTTAGATAACGAATTAATGACCTATTCTTGGTCGAGTAATATTGATGGAGATATAACTAGTTCATGTGAATTTAACGATAATAATTCAATTATTATTGCTAATAATTTAATCCAATGTCTTTCAGATGGAATTCATCAAATCACTCTTGAAATTTGTGATTTGTCGAATAACTGTGCTTCAGAGCAGCGTTCTATTGAACTGTCAAATAATCCTCCATTGCTTACAGTAGATACTACTCCAGATATTTCGGCTTGGGGTACTCTTTATCTAGGGAAAACAGCATCAGTCAATATTGATTTAACTGGAACAAATGATCCTGAAAATGATGAATTAACTTGTTGGATAAAAACCTCTTATAATGATACTGAATTATTTCTTTCTGATTGTCCGGGGCAAATTAACAAAACATTTCCACTTGCACCAAATCAATTTACAGTAACTGTCTATGCTACTGATGGTGTACATTCGCCTGTAACTTGGACATTTAATGTAGAGTTGTTTAACGAATTACCAACTGCTCTTATTGAGATTACAAGAACAGGTGTAAGATCTCAAGATATTTTACTTATCGACGGTCACAATACCATTGATCCAGAGGGCGACGAGATAAAATTTGAATTTTGGAGTGATATTGATGGACTATTACATTCAGGCATTACTCCTCTTGATTCATTAGAATGGTCAGGTATGATTTCCAAAGGAAATCACGAAATTACGATGTATGCTAGTGATGACCTGCCTAATCATGCGGGTCAATGGACAACTGCCGTAGTAGATTTAATTGTAGAAAACTCTCCTCCAGTTGCTTTGATTTCATATCCTATTGAGAATTATTCTACTAACTCGGGTCATTTGATATCATTTGATGCAACTGGCTCTGGTGATTGGGATATAGCTTGTTCTGATTTAGATAATAGTACCGGAATTATCTGCAACTATTTTTCTGATTCTAGTAAAGACCTAGTAAGTGTGTTATGGCAAAGCGATTTACTATCTGAGCCAATAGGCAGTGAGTGGAAATTCAAGTCTCGATTACCAGAAGGCAATCATGTAATATCTCTCCATATTGATGATGGGGATGGTGGAACTGCCTCTTTCTCAACAACAATTTCTGTCGAGCAATCAGCACCTGTTTTGATTCTCAGTTCTCCCAATGACGGAATTGAGGTTTATTCTAATTTACCTGTATTATTTGATTTCAGAGATTCATTCGACCCTGATGGCGATGAATTTACAGTTTCCCTATATTCGGGTCTTATGTCTCAACCGATACTTGAGNATAAGACTAACGAATATTGGTATAATGATTATCTCCCAGCAGGACTTCATGATTTATCATTCGTTTTAACTGACTCAACTGGAAGGACATCTAACTATACTCAACAATTAACCGTTTTTGAGACAGGCCCCACTGCTGGAATTAGAGATTATTCTGATGGTCAATATATCCCTCCAGGTAGAGAAATAATTCTAAACGCCTCAACCTCATTTGATTATGATAATGATATTATTCTTTATCAATGGAGTTTAGGAGATGGTACCGAAATTGGTGATAAGGAAGAAATTACTGTATCATTCCCTCCTGGTCTAGTACAAATTAATCTTCTAGTTAAAGATTCAAGAGGTGAATCCGATGTAACTTCAATTAATCTGACCATAGGTTCTAGCTCTCCGATTCTTTATGATTTATCGATTAATCCTAATAATCTAAAGTTCGGTGAGAGTAATCCAATTTTTGTTACTGTTAGATTAGATGATTTAGATGGGACAACTCAAATGGTCTTTTGTAAATTTAAAGCAGGTGCGGTTGAGCAAGAATTTGAATTAAGAGATGATGGATTAGGAGGAGATTCAATAGCAGGTGATGACATATGGAGTATACAGACTGCCCTACTAGTCAATGATGGTAGTATTGCTCAAGTTGAGGTATGGGCAATAGACGGTGAAGTAGTCAGCCCAATACTATTTGGACAATTACCCATTAAATCAGAAGAAAATAGCAATATAATTTCTTGGTTCCTATCTGGCGGCTTACCATTGTTAGCATTCATGATCACATTATTCCTAGCTATAGGAATATTATATTCACTAAATCGTCGTAAAGAATTAGCTAAAGATCTCGAAATGATTGAATCATGGTCAACATTTGACCCTAGAGAATTAGATGATGAATTCAATGAATAATTTACTTTTATTCAGGTCCCCAAGGAGTTTTTTGCTGAGTTAAACCTAATCTGTGCGTAAATAAGAATCTAAGATTTAGTAAACCATCTCCCCAAGTATTAATCTCTGCTTCTCCAACTCTTGGCCGATAAGGAACACTTACTTCAGCAGTATTTTTCTTACCTAGATATTTACGTGCTCGTATCTTAAATTCTTGTGATAGTGGCATTCCATCATGTTTTGGCCTTACTTTTTCATTATCAAATATTGATTTTCTAAATACCCACATCCCACTTTGTGAATCATGTATCCCATACCAATAAAGAATTGTTGCTGTTGTTGATAATACCCAATTTCCAAACCCATGAAGCCCCGGCATCGAACCTTCTTCGGCCCGTTTTAGCCGGTCACAAGAAATCCATTGTAGATTTTCTTCCACTAATTTCTGAACTAAAGATGGAACTTCTTCTCCAGGGTATGTACAATCTGCATCCATTGTTACTATAATCTCTCCTGGAGCCATAGCAAATCCAGTTTTGTAAGCTCTACCATAACCCTTACGTGGCTCAAGATAAACGGTTGCTCCTTCTTCTTCAGCTAATTCTCTAGTCTTGTCTGTTGAATTTCCATCTATGATTAGAAAATCTAATTTTTCACACCATCCATCTCTAGGTACAGAGCGAATAGTATCTACTATTGCTGCTTCTTCGTTTCTTGTAGGTATAACTACGGTGACATGTACTGGTAGCGCCTCTGTCATATTTCTCGTTTAGGCGACCATTGTTAACTCTTTGAATCAAACTGATACGTATCCTGTGTCCAATCTCTTGAAAACCGGTTAACTCAACGCAGGCATGGTACAGTATGCACATCGCCATGTTATCTGCTGAATATCCCCCTCGTTGGGGTGGTATGGGTTCGACTGTATTTCACCTATCATCTGCTCTAGTATCTCGAGGCCATCAAGTGACTATTATTACACGAAATGGCGGAGGTAAGAATATTCCAGAGGTTGAAGGTATAGAAGTAATTTCAGTAGGGTGGCTAAAATTACCAATGGAATTCACACGTTCTTATGGTCGTTCGGCACTTCGTGCTTTGAAGAAATTAAATTTGACAAATCCTATCGATATAGTACACTTACATTGCCCAATGATATCTTGGAACACAAAACAGTTTGATTATTGTAAAAAAAATATTGCACCTATTGTTTCTTCTTTACATGGTTCTTGGCTTGGTGAGAAAGACGGATTAGTTACTGCTGCAAAACAGAAAGAGGCGGCTGTTTGGGCTAATCCAAATGATTTGGCAATTTTATTGACCGCAAAAAGATACGCTGGATATGAGAATGCAGCAGTGGTTAACTCTGATGTATGCGTTGCAAACTCCGAAGCAACTAAAATGGATTTTTTAACACGTTATTCAGTCCCTGAAAATTGGGATTGTGAAGTTATCCATTGGGGTGTAGATACAGAGATGTTTTATCCTACTGAGTCAGTTGATAATGATTTGAGAGGACGTTTTGGATGTACTGAAGAAAGCACTTTACTATTAGCAGTAGGCCGTTTAGCGGCTAGAAAAGGGTATGGTTCTCTATTGAAAGCATTTGCAATAGTTAACTCTGAGGCGCCAAATTCTAAATTAGTAATAGTTGGAAGAGGTCATCTGAGAGGGCGTCTCTTAAAACAGGCGAATAAACTAGGATTATCGTCATCAGTTTTTATTGAATCAAGTATGTCATTCTTAGAATTAGCTTCATTATTTAGGAATGCCGATCTAACAATTTATCCATCATACTATGAGGGTCAAGGATTAATTCCTCTAGAATCAATGTCGTCAGGTACTCCTGTTGTAACGGTTAATCATGGCCCGTTACCTGAAATGGTTGATTCTACAGTTGGTGCCCTATTTACTATGGGTGATATTGATTCAATGGCTTCTACTATTCTTGAAGAGATTAAACATAGAGAATTACTCCACAAGAAAGGACTTGAGGGTCGTAAAAGAGTCATTAATAGATTTACATATGAGATTGATGCGGATTATTTTATCAAAATATATAATAGAATTTAATCTATTGTCGGGAAACCCTTCATCAATCAAAACTCCTCGCAGGGTTGGGGAAGCACATGACATCTACAAGAGCCTTCAGAGGTATTCCAGTCAGCACGGTATCTGATATAATGGTGATTTTACTCATTTCCATACTTGCAATTATACATTTGAAAGTGGTAATCCAACCTCTTGTTATTGCTACACTTCTTTTCTTATTGATACGACCTCCTGCCAATTGGTTAGAACAGAGATTTGGGCATCCTCTTCTCGCTTATGGCGGATTAATAACAATCATTGGTGTCATAATATTTCTAGCTTCACAGGTACTTTATTCTAATCTAACTGAATTTACCGAGGCTTCAACACAGGATCGGATAACTGAAGCATTTTCAGAGAAAATGTCACGTCTGGAAAATACTGAGATTTTTGGTCAAACTATTGATACATCCGGATTAGAGGAATTAGTTAGTATTGATGTTATTACAAATTTCGCAACAAACTTTGTCGGTTCCATCGCTGGTTTTACTGCTAGTGCTGTAACAATTTTCATATTTCTTTTGTTTATTATACTTGAGGCAGAGACACTTCCAAATCGAATTAAGGCTGCTTATCCTGATGAATTAGCGCGTTTCAAAAAGATAGCATCTAACTCTGGTACAGGGATTAATACTTACGTTATTACACGAGCTACAGTCGCTCTAGGTCAAGCGATTATTGCTGCAATCATACTCAAATATTTAGCTATCCCGGGGTGGTTTCTTTGGGCCTCGATCACATTTTTCCTTGATTTTATACCCTATATTGGGGCTCTAATTTCTATGATTCCTCCTGGGATTTTGGCTTTGATATTACTGGAGCCCTCGGTCGCTCTTATTATGATTGGATTATTGATTGCGAATCAACAAGCATGGGGTGCATTCGTAGAGCCACAGTTATCTGGACAACGTCTTGATATGTCGCCCATAGTTCTCCTAATCTTAGTTTCATTTTGGGGATGGGCTTGGGGGATAATGGGGGCAGTTCTTGGTGTTCCTCTTGCTGTAATTATGAAAATAGCATTAGAGAGCGATCCTCGTACAAGACCGATAGCATTGCTACTTTCTCAGAATCCAAAACCATACCATGAAGAAGAATAAATTAATGTTCAATTATTAGTGCTATTATTCCGTCACCTTTAATGGACAAAATTCCTCCATTTGCTTTATTGTGAAGCCCTCTTGTAGACAAATTTAGTAAATCATTATCTAGTTCCCATTGAGCACCTTTAACACTAATTTTTTCACATCCGGTTAATGCATAGACAGAGAATAACTGATTTTTTTCAAGATTTATCTGAAACTCATTATTTTTAGGTGTAATTCGATATGAGGTTGCATTATTATGATGTAATCTTATTTCTAATTGTAAGGGAGATTCAACCATTGTCCCCCATATGCCTAAGATATGCCCCGGAGAACCGCCATCAATTCCTAATATGTCAAATACTGTATATCCTCTTTTTGACAGTTCTAATATTGTCTTAGTTAGATCACTGCAAGAATCATCATTTAATTTATTCATTTCTGATTTTGATTCATATTCTTTTATTGAATCTAAGTCGCCTAACGTTTCTTCAACCAAAAAACCATATGATTCTGCTTTTTTAGTCCCTCCATCTACTCCAAATAAAGGTGTTAAATCTCCTAATGAGTTTATCATCTCTGAAGTTGGTATATCACCATTGCACCAAAGAAAGGCTCTCAATTTTTCACTTCCTTTTAGCAATTATTTTCCCATCTTTAACCAAATCAACATCTTGTAGTTCGATAGTTGGTCTCAAAATAACTCCTCTCATTTGTATCCCAATATTATTTTTTCCACCAAAAGCTGAGTTGTCTCCAAAGACAAAATGTGCTGCACCTCGTACTACTTGGTCTTCTAGTAAATTACCAACTATCTTTGCTCTTGAGTTCATTCCAAAGCCGAATTCTGCTACAGTCTTCACAATTGCGGATTTAGATTTATTTAGAGGCTTACTAATCTCCTCGAATGCTAGATTTATTCGCTCTGAGATTTCTCCCTCTGAGATTTCCACTACTACTCCATTTTCTACTTTCATAATTATTTTTTCATCTAGTATATTTCCTTCCCATGATCCATCTATAACAATTTGTCCATTCATGGATTCCTCTTTTGGATATACAAATACGCGGCCCGATGGTAAATTCATTACTTGTCCTGGTCGATTACAAATTCCATTATCATCAGTCCTCCATTTGGCACCTATACTGAATGTGATATCAGTTCCTTCGGCTGATGTGACCCTAACGTCTCTTTTCCTTCGAAATATTGAAGTTAATCCTGATAGCTCTTTTTGTAGAGCATTATAATCAGCAGTCATTCCTCCACTAGAAAACATAATTTCATTTATTCCAGGCATTGAAATGATTCTAGTTCTTCCAGTTCTTGAAGCATTTATTCTAGCCTTTGTATGAGTTAGTGAGCTTTTCGTGGCCAATATAACAACATCCTGTTTTCTCATTAATTCGGCGACATAGTCTGGAGGTTCACTTCCTCTTTTGTGAGATGTAGGCATCATCATCATTAGAGTCCTGTCAGTTACTTCTGCAGCCGCTTCATACAACGCTCTACCAATTACTGAACTTTCAGGGTCAGTAACGATTAACACTGGTTCAAAAGGACGTATTTGTAGACATGTATGTATCACAGAGCGTGCCGAAGTCAACATCGATTCAGCATAACTATCTGAATCTCCAAAGTTTCCATCCAACTCTCCGCTCATCTATTTTCGTCCCCACACAAGAGCCTCACTTCTTCAACACGACGACTCCAAATGTCAAAACAATTAACCAAGTCTATCATATGTGATTATACAGCGGGAAGTATATGAGAGGTGTTTTAGCAGTTCGCATCTTCTCTCTTTTTGCAATAACTTGTTTGATTTCAGGTAGTATAATGAATTTTAGTAATTCTGATTCTGAGGAGATGCAAATAAAATCTAATGATAGATTAGAACCGGAAATGATGGCCGATGCAGATGACGCCTCATTAGAGGGAAATTACATAGAAGAAACAGGCCCAAAGAGTTCTACTGATAGATCGAATGAATTAATAATTCTGGGTGCNGGAGGCCTTTCATCTCTTATTTTAGGCTCATTATTCTCTGAAGTTTTCAAAATCACAGTATTAGTTTCTTTATTAACNCCATTAATATCTAAGAGTAAAAACCGTAATGATCTTCTTTCAAGAGGTCGCTTGCTCGGATATCTTGAGGCTAATGCAGGCATACATTTTTCTGCATTGAGGGACTCTTTAGGTTTAGCTAATGGAGTGACTGCTTATCATTTACAAGTACTCGAAAGCAATGGCAAGATAATTTCTTGGAAAGATGGAAAACTCAGAAGATATGCGGTTTCAGAAATTTCTAAATCGAAATTAAATTCCATACGTAATCCTGTTATGGGCACTAGATTAGCAATACTCGAAGTTTTATCAAATTCAGGAAAAATAGGCCTTTCCAATTCAGAGATTAGNAAAAAACTTTCAATTTCCCGTCAGTTAATGAGCTATCATATCTCTGATCTTAAACAATCAGATTATATTGATGCCGCTTCAAAATCAAGAAGACCTAAATGGATTCTTACTGATTCAGGTAATGATGCTTTAAGTTCATCATACTCTTTCAACAATTAACTAATTTCCTGATGCATCAATGACTCAAAAGAGCCCTTCTATTAAGTAGATATCTCCTAAATAAGAATCTGATGGATCAGGAATTGGACATACAAATTGCGGCGCTAATTTTTTTAGCGGGCACACAAAGCCTCGGCTCCGATCAAGCAGATGAAGCCGTTGAAACATCGACTGCCATGACAGATGATGAATCTGATGAGGACAATCCGGCAACGGTAGATGGAAATCTCAGTTTTTCGACTATAAACCATTATTTTATATAATAATTGTAAAGTCAATATACCAACTTATTCATAATAACCGGCCCGTTGGGTTAGTTATGATGAAGAGCCCTCAATCAACTATTTTTGTATTATTTATCTTATTATCTTCAGGCTGCCTTGGAGTGATTGACGACATAAATGAAGGTATTGATGACACTATAATATCAATTGATGATGAATATCCTCAATTGGATTTATCTGAGCGTATTTTTGGTAGTCCTCAATTAGTTAGTTACCAGCAATGTAGTGACTTATTATCAGATCTCAAGCAATCAGTATACGATGAAATGTTAGTTCAATTAGATCAGCAATCATATTATCATTGGACTCCGAATATGTATGTAGACGATATGTGGCGTGGTGGAGATGATATAGCGTTGGCCGAAAGTGCAGAGGGGGATCTTTCGGCTACTTCTGCGAATAGCGATGATAGAACAGGTGATTATTCGGGAACAAATAATCAAGAATCAGGAGTTGATGAAGCGGATTTCATAAAAACAGATGGTCATTATATTTACATGATTAATGGAGANAAGTTACTAATTATGGGAGTTCCTGAATTTGGGGAACTCAATCTTTTATCTAATACTACAATGATAGGCTCTCCCATGCAAATGATGCTTGAAGGTAATAGGATTGTTATTACCTCCAGTATCAATTACTGGAACCTCCCCTTCGGTCATCCTTTACTAGACGTTATGGGGCATGAAGAAAGCTACACTTACTTTAATGNAGATGGAGAACCAAAAACAAATACTTACATTCGTTATGAGAGTCTTGTGATGTATACTATTGTTGATATTAGTGATAAGTTGAATCCTGTAATAGAAAAAGAATTACTAATCGAGGGTAATTATCATACTGCTAGACTAGTTGATGGNACAGTACGTTCAGTAACTCACTTATACACATATTTCCAAGGTATTCAATCATGGGTAAGTCTTCCTAATAACTACTATCAAATAGAAGATAGATATGAACAAATGAATATCTGGAATCAGTCCTTATTGGAAACAATTAACTCTAACAACGCTGTTATTCAGTCACTTACACTTGATGATTTCATCCCACAAATGTATGAGAGCACATCTGAGAGCGAATCNCCATACGTTAAAACATCACTTATTTCAGATGATTGTAGTGAGTTTTCGGCGAGCCCCGAAACAACAGTTCGAGGTTTAACTACAATAATAACAATGAAAATGTTCGAAGAAGTAGTTGAGTTTGAAGTAGATCACATAACTTCTAGATGGGCTCATGTTTATTCTTCNGGGAATACTCTTTTGTTAGCTGAACCAACGGCTGATTGGTGGTGGTTCTGGAGAAATGATGGTTTCGAAGATTCAACCAATATCCATGCATTTGACATATCAGATAGTAATTCTACCTCTTACATAGGTTCAGGTCGCGTTTCTGGCACTGTTCAGGATCAGTTTTCAATGAGTGAGTTTCAAGGCTCTATAAGGATAGCATCTACTTCCGATTCGTGGGGCCGGTGGTGGTTAGAAGGAGAAATAGATGAGAATGGAGATCCTATTTTTACCGGACCTACAAATCAGGTAACGATTCTTCAACAGTCAGATGACTCTTTAGTTCAAGTAGGTATTATCGAAGACATTGCACCCAATGAAACAATTTGGAGTGCAAGATTTGTTGGCGACAGAGGATATTTGGTCACCTTTGAGAATGTAGACCCTCTTTGGGTACTCGATTTATCAAATCCATTAGAACCTCAAGTTCTTGGAGAGTTAGAGATTCCTGGTGTTTCTACTTACATCCATCCTGTCGATGGAGATCACTTACTTACCATAGGAATTGGTCCAGGTGATGAAGGAATAGGTCTTGATTGGTCAACAACTCAGGTTTCATTGTTTGATGTAAGTGACCCCTCTAATCCTNTACTTTCTGACGTCGAGGTATTATCTCCAGGTTATGTCGACGAGAATTGTGAGGATATCAGGTCCTGCGGGTGGTCTTGGTCTTGGTCAGAAGCAAGTTATGAGCATAAAGCATTCACATATTGGGGTCCTGAAGAAATGTTAGCTGTACCGCTTTCTACCTACAGATACAATATGGTGAACAATGATGGCTTGTATACTTACAGCTATGAATATGTATCTATGCTTAAAATGATAAATGTAGATATTGTAAACGAATCTTTGTCTTTACATGGTACTGCAAATCATTCTGATTACTATAACGTCGATGATAGTAACTCTTGGTATGGTTCTCAAACTAGTATTCGCCGCTCAATTTTTATGGGTGAATTTATTTATTCATTCTCAGCATTAGGAGCGTCTGTTCACAAAATTGATGATATGTCGATTCAGGTCGAATTAGATATACCTGGTCACCATTCTGAGGATTATTATGTTCATCAACAAGAAGAAGTAGATGGTGAATCAGAGGAAGACGCTCCTCAAACGTCGTAGTAGATTGCGAAGATTGACTATTCAAAAATTAGAGGCCTACCTGCACTACCCGGGGTTGCAACTATATTTCCTCTCAGTTCTCCATTCTTTACTCGTGAATGAACAACTTTTCCATCCACGATAGTATACATCGGCCATCCAGTCAAAGAACGTCCTGCATAGGGGGTCCAACCAACTCTCGTCCATGTATCTGAGTCTTGTATTATTCTACTAGTTTCTAGGTCAACCAAGGTTAGATCTCCGTCAAATCCTTCAATTAAAGANCCCTTATTTTTAATGCCGTAGACCTTGGCTGGACCTGCGCACATCCAGCGTACAACATCGGATACTGTACATTTTCCATCCATTGCATGTGTAAGCATCAATGGAAGAGAAGTTTCAACTCCTGGCATTCCTGCTGGAGCTTTTGGNAACCCAACTGATTTTGATGCCAGTGTATGTGGTGCATGGTCTGTGACAATGCAATCAATAGTTCCGTCTTTGAGGCGTTCCCATAATTTTTCTTTATCCTCTGAATAACGAATTGGAGGGTTCATTAGTGCNCGAACACCTAGTTCTTCGACATCATTTTGGTCAAAAGTAAGATGTTGCGTGCAGACTTCAGTTGTGATTAAATCTCCTTTATTTGAGGCTAACCAGTCTGCTTCAGCTCCACTTGTTAGGTGAACAATATGCAAACGATGGTCGTGATCTTTTGCCAAAGCCGAGGCACGTTTTGTCGCTAAAAGTGCACATTCAATATCCCGATATTCTGCATGAGCAGCAATATCAGTNCGATNTTTAAATTCTGGAATTCTGGACTGTAGTCGATTTTCATCTTCTGCATGTGTTGCAATAATACCTCCTGTATTTGCAAAAATATCTTCTAAATGCTTTTGCTCATGTACCAGTAAATCTCCTGTGCTACTACCCATAAAAATCTTGATTCCACAGACACCATCCATTCCTTCTATACTTTGTAAATCAGTGACATTATTTGTTGTTGCTCCAATAAAGAAACCATGGTGTGTGACTGCCTTGTTAGCAGCAGAGGCAATCTTTGCTTCTAATGCTGCTCGATTAGTAGCATTTGGTGATGTATTAGGCATATCTAGGAATGAAGTAATCCCTCCAGCGGCCGCTGCTCGGCTACCACTCTCCAAATCTTCTTTTTCAGGATGCCCTGGGTCTCTAAAATGAACATGTGGATCTATTGCACCAGGCAATAGATGCAGTCCGGTACCATCAATAACAAGTTCTCCAATTTCTGGTTGTATCCCTCCTTGAGGTGCAATAGTTTCGATTAAACCATTAGTGACTCGAAGGTCCCCTTCTACAATTCCATGCGGGAGAACCATCATCGTATTTTGTATTACCAATCCATTTCCCATGGTGTCTCAGTAATGGCGGGTTAACTGACACCCCATGACTGTTATCATACGTTGATGTGGAAAAATCTTTCTAGACGTATTCAAATAAGTAAGTCGTCAGCGCCATCTATCGAGTTGGAGTAGTCAGGTTATCTCGTCGGGCTCATAACCCGGAGACCGGTGGTTCAAATCCACCACTCGATACCAAAACTAAATTAAAACTTAAAGTGAAAAAAAAGGCTACTAAGAGGCAATAGTTTTTTTTTTCACTTTCAATTATCGACAGGGGTCTTTCATTTATTCATATACCTTCTAATATCCCGCAGTACCATAACAAGGTGATTAGATGGCAAAGAAAACAGCGAGTGAGAATATGGACGAAGATGAAATAACAATTGATATAGATGAGCCAGAGATGACTATAGAAGACCTCCCAGGAGTTGGTCCTGCTACAGCAGAAAAACTTAGAGAAGCAGGATTTGAAGAATTATTAGCTATAGCTGTAATGAGCCCAATGGAGCTTGCTGAGCAAGCAGAACTTGGGGAAGCAGTATCGTCAAAAATAATACAAGCTGCTAAGAAATTAGCAAATATTGGCGGTTTTATTAGTGGTAATGCACTACTTGAAAGACGTAAAACAGTCCAGAAATTAACTTCTGGAACTGCCTCCATAGATGAATTATTAGGTGGTGGGTTTGAAACGCAGTCAATTTGTGAAGTATTCGGAGAATTTGGTAGTGGTAAAACACAAATAGGTCATCAATTAGCAGTTAACACAATATTACCATTGTCTCAAGGGGGACTTAATGGAGAGGTTTTCTACATCGATACTGAGGATACTTTCCGTCCAGAGAGAATCGCACAGATGGCCGAGGCAGTTGGTATGTCTCCTCAAGATGCATTGGATCGAATCCATGTAGCAAGAGCATACAATTCTGCACATCAGATGCTATTAGTAGATGAAATAAAAAGAATGTCGAAGTCTATAGATGTAAAACTAGTCATTGTAGATTCATTAACAAGTCATTTTCGAGCAGAGTATGTAGGCCGGGGAATGCTTGCTTCAAGACAACAAAAATTAAATCGTCATTTGAAAGAATTAAAACAACTTTCTGATGTCCAAAATGCTTTGATATTAGTTACTAATCAAGTTATGTCTAACCCTGCTGCTTTATGGGGAGATCCAACAAAAGCGATAGGTGGACATATAGTAGGTCACGCAAGTACATTCCGACTTTATCTGAGGAAATCTAAGGGTGGTAGGCGTATAGCACGTTTAATTGATAGCCCTAATCTTCCTGAAGGCGAAGCGGTCTTTACCGTGACAGCTGAGGGTTTGAAGGATTAATCTCTCAAATCCCAGCTTGTCCGACTAATTTTTAATTTCAGACATTGCGATTTCTACTTCACCAATTAATGATTGTAGATGCTTTTCATCAAAGCCTAACTTTAGTTCTGCTGCTGCGAATAAATCAGGTAATGTCCTCGTATTTCCTAATCCCATGGCATTTGAATAATCTTTCAGGGCCTTTTCGGGGTTTTTCCGGTGTGTTTGCCATAATTGTAGTGCCCCTAACTGCGCGATACCATATTCTACATAGTAAAATGGCACTCCAAATAGGTGCCCTTGTTGTTGCCAGGATAGCTCTCTGAAATCTTCATGGTCATCCCAGTTCATTACTGACCCAAATCTTTCTCTTAGTGAGATCCATTGTATTTTTCTTTCTTCTCTTGTATGTCCTGGGTTAGCATAGATCCAATGTTGGAATGCATCAATCGTAGCGATCCATGGCAATAAAAATACTACACCTTCAAGATGGCTAATTTTTGCTCTATTAGCATCTTCTTTATTTTCATAAAAGATATTCCAGTTTGGTTGTGTTAATAATTCCATTGACATTGATGCAACTTCTGCGAATTCAATAGGATAGTCTCTTTCGTCAATCAAGTCTAAGTGGCCACAATAAAGAGAGTGAAATGCATGTCCTGATTCATGAATCATAGTTTCTAAATCACCTTGTAAACCTGCAGCATTCATAAAAATAAATGGAATTCTACTTTTTTCTAAGTAGTACTGGTATCCTCCGGGTGCTTTTCCTTTCCTAGTTTCTAGATCTAAGGTATCCATTTCAACTAATTTATCGAATTTAGTCCCTAAGTCATTTGACATGTTATGGAATAGTTCTGATAATTTCGTAACCATTTCATCTACATTATCAAAAGGTTTTAATGGATTTTTTCCAGCTATATCTGGGCCACTACCTGATTTTTCATTTACATCCCAGGGGGACAATATTTTCAAATCAAATGAGTTTTTTCTTTCTGAATTTATTTTCTTTACAATTGGCATACAAACTTCTTCAATTGATTTATGGAATGTCAGACAATCTTCTACTGTNTAATCGAATCTATGCATTGCTCTAAACATATAATTTGTGTATGATTTAAATCCAGAATTTAATGCTATTTTATGTCTAATTGAGATCAAATCATCAAAAATATCTGATAATTCTTCAGAATTTTCCATCCATCTTTTAACCATGGATTTCCAAGCGNGTTCTCTCTGTATTCGATCATTTGATTCTAAAAATCNTCTCATCTCTGGAAAAGTTCTCTCTTCTCCATCAAAATCAACTGTCATCGCACCAGTTATTCCTTGAGCCTTTGTTACTAATTTAGTCTGTTCAACTCCTAAAGGTATATTTTCTTCTCTAAAAATTTCAATATCTGATTTTATTCCTCTAATCATTAGGTCATATCTAGAAGGTAAATCTCCAATTGATTCATGATCTACTATTCTACGATTTAATTCATCAGAAAATTTTGAAAGTTTAGGCCTTATATTCTCTACAAAACTTAGAAACTCATTCCTCTTTTCCTCGTCTTCAGTATCACATGTCATATTTATGTAAAGAAGCGCTCCTGTTTCTGAGATATGTTCTGCTAAATTCGATGAATCAGAGATAAGGNCCTCTAAACAATCAGAGCAACTTAATTTTCTTTCTAATAAATCGTTGACATATGGCTCTATNTTTTCCCATTTTGACGCATCAAAGTCATCAGGTATGAAAGTCAACTATTCTCACCTCTTATTGATTGATTTAGGGCCAACTGGAAGATGATACTCATCACGAGAATATTTAGCAAGTTTCCAAACAGTAACTGCATGTTGTACTTTTTCTCTTATAGCATCTAAATCAGGATGGTCTGGATTCTCATGCTGGATCCAACAGGCGGTACAGTATCTTTTGCCGCTATAATCAAGATAGTTCCCAGGGGTGCACTCGATTTCACAATGTGAACAATTCCTATAACCGTAGTATTTCGCCATATTATCCCTATCCGTTGCTCATAGCCCTCGCATATCAGTTTGCCCCCCTGAGTTTTTCTTCTACAATTATATTTTTGAGGAAACAAGATGTAAAATGAAACATTCTTCTAATGATTGAGTCTCATTGACTTCCTTATCATAATCAATTCTCATTAGCCCTTTCAAAGTAGCAATTGGCCTTTGACTGATTAATTCTCCTCCCATCTTTTCAATTAAGAGACTGGCTTCTGAATCATGGTCATTATATGAATCTCGATTAATATAAACCTCATCAATTCCATTTCCTATATCTGATTCTGGTAGTCTGATAATCCAGGATGATTCATCTCCTTTACGTATTCCTGCGTTATTGAATGCAATTTTTACCTGATGTGTTCCAGCTATNAATCTAATAAATTCAGCATCCACACTATTTGCAACCATCTTCCCATTTTTTTGATTCCTTTTTGTTGAGTACCATGCAGTCCACAAATGTCTTTCGCTGGCCGCGACATCGAATGCCAGAAGCAACCAACGATTATCTGTTTTTAATTCGTTGAACATTGACAGAATCTCATTAGTATTCTTAATTTCATCTTTGAATCTTATTCCCCAAGCTGGGAACCAAGGAATCTGCTCATGCATGTATATATGCTGCGATGGGCTCTAATTGAAGAAGGATACTGGTCATTTTACTCGTTTAGCTACCCGTAACGCGTTCTTCACAGTGTTATTTACAAGTTTCATACTCCAACCTCTTAATTCTGAAAGCTTCATTTTATCATTTTCCGTCAAAGAAGCTATATCATTCACGTTTGTAACTCCTAATAGATTTACCATTTCTCTAGCTCTTACTCTTCCAATTCCTTTGAGAGATATTAGAGCCAATAAATCTGATTTACAACCATATCTAACTCTTCTATGAATTTCATCTATTGCTTCAAATAGAACATGATGAGAATCCCTATCCATATTCTTTAATTCTATGTCGTCCATTAAAATTGTCCTTGTAGAATACAATAGCCATTCTGCTAAATCTACTCTACTTCTCAGGTCGCCAGGTTGAACATTCCATTCTTCTTCCAAATCGCTTATACTAAGTTCTTCAATCCAAGATTGCAATACTAAAACTCCCTTCATCCTCCTTTCATCATCTAAATCAACGCTATTAGTAAGTAATTCTCTTTCATGACCGAATATAGCGTCTTGAATTTTCTCTAAATCTTTCTTTTGTGGCCATAATGGTATGAAATCTGGAGTACATGTTACTAAGTGCAATAAGCTAAATGGAGAAATCTGTTTTTGCTCATCAATACCAGTTAAGATATTCATTGCATTAACCAATCCTTCTCTAATAATTTTACCTGAAATTGGATTTAGATACAATCTTGAAACTCTCAAACCTAATGGTGTTGCTGAGTAAACCATACTCTGTGAATCAGGTTTTTCAACCTCTTCAACTTGATAGTTACTTGCCTTTTTGAATCCAAATATTGGAGGTCCTTTCCTTGGAGTAATCTCAGAGCTGTATTTGTTCTCTTTATCATTAATTTCTACACCATCAACATTTGATGCAGAACTTGCCCAAGATGGAATTTCGTCATCCCAATCTTCTTCCGATGATTTTGTAGTTTCATCTAAAATAATTCTTTCCCTCACGTCATCGGATTCTCCTTCTTTAATTATCATTTCATTCTCAAAAAGCCATTTTATCACTCTATCGATTTGATTTTCTAATGCCTCTGCTTCCATATGAGTCGAAAGAAATGTTTTACTGAAGAATCGACCTAATGAATTTCTGTCATTCATGTCACTAGTTGCAATCAATGAAAGAATATGTGTCAATAGTGCAGGGTCTTCTTCAGCGCTATGAGCATTAGGATTAGCTAATTTAGATATTATTTCTTCTGGTTCACTAAGCAAAAAATGTTCTACAAATTTAAGTTCTTCATCAATATTTTTTGATACTATCCAAGCATCTCCTTTTTGATCATACTTTGGTCTACCAGCTCTGCCTAGCATTTGTCTAATTTCCATTATTGGCATTGGCATATTTCTTCCAGCAGATGTATTCCATCTCTTCACATCCCTAATTACTACTCTTCTAGCCGGTAAATTAACTCCTTGAGCTAAGGTTGGTGTTGCTACAATACAATATAATTCTCCGTTCTTAAATTTTTCTTCAATCTTACTTCTTTGATCGGTGGTTAAACCTGCATGATGAAAAGCAACGCCTCCTTTTACCGCATCAGCTAATTTTTTTACTAAAGCAGAACTATCTTCCCTCTGGGTTAATGATTCAGCAAAGTTTTCTAGTTCTTTTATTTGATATTCGTCAATAGAAAACTCACCCTTTTTAATTTTTTTAGTAATATGTTTAGATAATTCTCTTGCCTCTTTTTGTGCACCTATCCTAGAATTCACAAATATTAACAATTGACCATTTTCTTTTATTGTATCATCTAATGCTGCCTGTAAGTTCTTGCCACTATTTCCTTCTATAATCCTAGGTTCTGGCCATTCATCATTTCCCTTCCCATCTATTCGATGTACCTTCACTTGTAAATCAGTAATAGTTCCCGAATGTAATGTCACAGGTCTCCATTCTGATTGTATAAGTTCTGCATCCAACCATTTCGCTAATTCTTCACAATTTCCAACTGTTGCAGATAAAGCAATAATCTGAGCACTAGGTCTCTTATGGCGGATCCTCGAAATTAGAACTTCCAGTGTAGGGCCTCTTCCCGGATCATGCAATAAATGAAATTCGTCGCTCACAACTATGCCTATTTTAGAAATTATTTCAGAACGATTTCTAAGTAATGAATCTAATTTTTCACTAGTACAAACTAGAATGTCTGAATCATCAATCGAGTTATTATGGCTATTTCTATCACCAATTGCAATACCGACTTTCAATCCAACTACTTCAGCAACTTCCTTTAATTCATTATATTTTTCAGTAGCTAGAGCTTTTAGAGGGACTACATACAGTGCCTTCTGCATCTCTAAATCATTCTTTAGCCTGTGAGCGATGGTAAGATGAGCAACAAGAGATTTGCCACTTGCAGTAGGTATTGTCAACATTATGTTCTTTCCTGAAAGAGCAGCGGGTAGAGCCTTCTTTTGTGGGGGATATAGTTCTTTTATTCCCCATTTATTTTTTAATAAATCAACTAAATTTGGAGAAAGACCCAGCTCTTCAATACTCATTTCCGAGTCCTCGCCAGAGTGCGCCACAAACATTCTTACAATCGGCCGTTCTAAAGGATGCCGTGAGTCAGTTCCATCTATGATATGCGGGATGGTCTTCTTTAACTGCTACAAATAATCCTTTACCGGTCGCACATATTTTACCATCTGCAACCAAAGTCATTTTTACATTAGCTCTATCTTTAGAGATATCTATTATATTTGCATTAATTTCTAATTTAGTATTTATCGGAGTAGGTCTTCTAAGTTTCAAACTAAATGTCGCAGTCACAGTACAAGGTGGATTTTCATCCTCATTCTCATCCATTAATGCCATAGTGGCTGCCCAGTTTCCGTGACAATCTAATAATGTACTAATAATTCCACCATTAATAATTCCGGGAAATGCTTGATGCTCTTTTTTTGTTTCAAATATCATTTCTAAGCCATTATCCGTTCTAAAAGATCTAATTTGTAGACCTTTTTCATTAGCTGGGCCACAACCAAAACAAATACTATTTGGAGCATATTTTTCTTGGACCGATAGTTGTTTAACATCCCTCATGATGATTCACAAGTGGTTAAAGGAATTGAATGATTCCATAATNCCTCATCAGACTATCTTAATTCAAGAACCTTCTCCGGCAATTGTTGTCTCCAACAGAGGATGAAGAAAAATTGCCCGCTGTGCCTGTCAAAAGGTCACCAGCACCACGGATGAAAAGACGACGTCATAGACCGTTAAAGGTCGCAAACCAATTGCCTCAAAAACGACGTAAAGAGATAGAAAAAGCGTTAGAGGGCAAATCTTCTTCTCCAAAAAAATGGGCTAGAGGGATAGGCTCTAAAACTCATCTATTTGATCGTAAAAGAATAAAGCCAGCCTCGATAAGAAAACTTGATTTCAGTTTATTAGATGTAGAAATTGGGGAATCCTGGCCTATTCCTGTGACAATTATCCATGGCTCAAGGCCGGGCCCTGTAGTGACAATTTTAGGAGCAGTTCATGGCAATGAGCTTGTAGGCCCCTTAGCTCTAACTTATCTTTGTGGACCGAATTTTATTGGAGAAGGACAAGATATAGACCCATCTATGATGTCAGGAACCATTCGGATAATACCTATTGTCAATATTCCTGGATACCGCAGACAGAGTCGTAAGTTCCCTGATGGTCGCGATTTGAATAGGAATTTCCCAGGTAACGATGAAAGTAATACTACTTCTCGAGTTGCTAATCGGATATGGGAATCTATAGTCCGGACTTCAGACCATATCATTGATTTACACACCGCGGCACCAGGTCGAACTAATATGCCTCAAATCAGAGCGAACCTTGCGCATCCTGAGAGTAATCGGATAGCAAGGTCATTTGGTATTGAAACAATTCTGGATAATGAAGGGCCTAAAGGTTCTCTCAGAAGAGCAGCAAATAAATCAGGAATTGGTTGTATAACATACGAAGGCGGTGGCTCTAATGAAGCAGATCCAGAATCTGTTCAAGTTGCTATTTATGGAATATTAAATGTCCTTAGAGGCTTGAGGATGATACCTGGTTATCCTAACAGACCATACTTCCGAATCTTAGCTTCTGGTTCAGCATGGATTAGGTCAGATCAGGGGGGATTATTGGATATTCTAGCNCCTGCAGGTAGTTTTGTTGATGAGGGCGAAGTAGTAGCTACTATTACAGACCCAGAGAGGCCTGGAATTAGTCATGATGTATTATCTCCTAACAGGGGTCTATTAATCTGTACTGCAACACATCCTTTTGTTACNGCAGGCACCCCAATAGGTCATCTTCTACCTATGAAGAGTGGAATTAAAACATTACAAAAAAGACTTGATGCTGAAGGATGTTTGATTATCAGTGGTTCTGATGGTGAACCACCTTGGAGAGAAGACGATGACGTCGAAGATATCGCTATTGAAGGAGAATGGTCAGGAGGTAGCCCCGATGCTGAATGGGGCCATAACGACATTTCATCNCTAGAAGAAGAATCTTAATCTATGATTCTGGATGGTATATCTACCAATTCAACAATGTCTTCTTCTTCAATTATCTTACTTGGCAACTGAATAACAGGTATTGTTGCAGGTAAGTCAGGCAATTCTATTTCTGATGATTGAATATTGATTCTCGATTCTAATGATGNCAAATCTGGAGCCGAAGGTAATACGGTCTTAGAGTAATCAGGGGTATAGTCAAATTTTACAGATGGGATATTGTAAGCTGCATATGCTTCTTCTAATTCATTTTTCCTAGATATTCTGAAATTGACAAATAACCCTATTGCTGCTATTGCAAGTACTATGCTCGAAATAAATACCAATCCTATACTGCTGGTAAAAAATGATAATAGAATCTCTGTGAATGTAGGAGGGGGTATCCAAACAATCATATCAATATCCCATACAAATTCTGTAGTAAATCCAGAATCTACAATCGTCGCTTTAATTTGTTGATTACTAGTTCCATTTCCGCACAAAAGCATAGTCAGATTATCCTTATTTTTCCCACACTCTAATGAATTGATATCTAGCCTAGTACCTTGATTAGATATATTTTCTTTTAGATCATAGTTTCCAATTTTCCATGTTATTTCTGTATTCACCTGTGTGGGTATATTATTTAGGCCAAATACTAGAGTGTCATTGACTGCATCCCAAGAATGGATAATCTGTGTTTGTGGTATTGTTAGTACAAGATTCTGCCTCTTTAAATTGTCATCTACTAAATCATTACAATCATCATCTATTCCGTTCCATATTTCGGTTGCCTCAGGGTATATTTCTGCTACTAAATCATTACAATCTTCAAAATCATAGAAGTCATCATTATCATTATCGAAATTAAATATTAGTGGGTTTGATGTCTTTACTAAGACTTCTGTTCCGTCATCTATTCCATCACCATCTGTGTCTTCATCATAATGATTAGAATTTATGACATTATATTCCTCATAGTCCGAAAGACCATCTTCATCAGAATCAATAGTTTTGTAGTCTTCATCAATTTCTTCATCACAGTCATTATCTTTGCCATCTAATTCTTCAAGTAAAGATGGCGCACGTTCATTGTCATCATCTGCACAATCTTGGAACCAGTAAGATCCATCGGCATCATTATCTTCGTCGAATATCAGTGGATTCGCTCCTAGTTCNGCGTATGTATTTACCTCTATTCCATCAGAAAGTCCATCATTATCTGTATCTCCATCATTAGGATTTGTAGAAGTATTATAATATTCTTCATAATCAGATAATCCATCTGAATCTGAATCTAAATNTATGAAATCTTCATCAATTTCTTCGTCACAATCATTATCAATTGCATCTAATACTTCGTTTAACCCNGGTGATCGGTAAATATTTTCATCATCACAATCTTCGAACCAATACCATCCATCAGAATCAGAATCTTCATCAAAAATTAACGGATTTGCTCCCTGAACGGCGTATACATTAACTTCAGGGCCATCTTTTATACCATCTCCATCTGTATCTGAATTTCTATAATCTGTATTGTGTATATGAAATTCTGGCCAATCTTTTAATCCATCATTATCTCTATCGGTAAAATTGAATCCTTCATCGATAAAGTTATCACAATTATCATCAAATCCATTTAATTTCTCGGGTTTTCCTGGATTTATATTAGCATTCTGATCATCACAGTCATTGAAATGATAATAAAAATCAGAATCATTATCTGCATCATAGACTAGGGGGTTACTTTGCCACAAATTAATTTCTGCACCATCTGTAAGTCCATCGACATCAGTATCGTCATTGTTTGGATTCGTTANATATACTGAGATTTCTGATGAATCTGTAAGTCCATCAGAATCAGAATCCTCTAGTGTAGGATTTGTCATGTAAACAAATATTTCATCATAATCGTTTATCCCGTCGTTATCAGTATCTGCATTGTAAGGATCAGTTCCCCAAACTAGAGTTTCATTTTCATCAGATATTCCATCATCATCATGATCGAGATCTATATCCATACCGTGTGTAATAATCTGCCAAGAATTCAAAGTACCTGAAGTACCAGCAGTCGTATCTCTTATCTTCAAAGTCCACATTCCTAGGCTACTTTCATCCCANTGATGGACTGTATTGAACAACCAGTTAGAATAGTCATTTCCTCCATCGCTATGTTCTTCCGCTAGCCATGATTGTGTTCCATTAGGAGACTCCAAAACAATATCCAAGTCACCTCTATTTGAATGGTCAATATCTACTATAATGTCTATGCTTTCCAAACTAACGTCTTCATTAATTTGTAGATCAAATTCGCTCCAACTATTACTTGAAGTAGGAATAGAGAAAGAAGGATTGAAGGGTCCAAATGTTTGATTTATCTCGGGATCTACATTTGTCCAGTTCTCAGCTAAAGAAACAGCAGCTCCGGCATCTATAGCTCCAAATCCATATTTATGAGAAACATCATGTCCAGCACTATTAATCTCCCAACTCGAATNATTAGGGTCATTTTTTCTCGCACTATTAACTAAAATATGTTGTAAATCTCTCCATGTTAGATTTTCATTTGATTCTAAAATCAGTGCTATTACTCCTGCTGCCAAAGGTGTGGCACTAGATGTCCCTCCAAATGAGTTGGTAACATTCCCATTGTCATATCCTGCATCATCTGATGATATATCCGGATCATCGTGTATATCTGTAGTTGTTATTGCCTCACCATCTCCATTCGAATGTGCTGCAACTAATATATTGGCTCCAGGTTCAGAATAATAGGATTGCTCCCCATAATGAGTAATTGCAGATACAGCAATTGTAAACCTACTATTAGCCCAACCATCATAATTTGCATTATCATTACTTGTGAGGCCATTTCCTGCAGCCCATGTAATGATATTCCCTAATCCATTTCTGCCTTGATATGCATCATCTTCAAATGCTGCAAGCATTAACGGACCTGGAGCAGATAGTGTTTGTCCATTATCACTTGGTCCCCATGAGTTTGTATAGATGTCAATTTCATTATTTAGGAATGAAAGAGCATTTGCTTCCATTGAATCTGGAGACCAACAGGCGATTAATGTCGATCCACCTAGAGTTGCGTCATAAGCCGCTCCTGATACGTGTATTGTATTATTTCCAGCTGCCGCAGCAACTCCTCCGGCAGCAGTTCCATGGCCATTATTACTAGTTGGTGTTGGATCGGAATCACTATTGCACCAATCATAAGAATGAGTGGGTGAATAATTCGGTGAAATATCTGGATGATCTTTATCCAAGCCATCATCTACTACACTGATTATTATACCATTCCCTGTATAGGAATTCCATACTGAAGTGACGTTTGCGTCTTCACCTGATAGCCCTGAGGTCTGTCCAGTATTCTTGAGGTGCCATTGGTCATCAAAATCTTCATCATTAGGTATGCTCTTTGTAATTTGTTGTTTAGCAACAAGTGGCGAAAATGATTCAATATCTTTATTTTGATAGATTTCTTCCAGTATCTCAACTATATTTGATGACGATTTAAAAGTCCAGATATACGCTCCATTTAACACCGGTGCCATTTCAATTTCAGTAGGTATTGAAAGAAATGATTTCTGGGTTTCAATATCATTTCCTGTTACTATTAACCATTGTTTCGTATCCTTAATCTCCTCTATGCTATACTGGTCTAAATCCGAGACTCTTTCAAACGCTAATTGTACTGCGATAGAATATGTAGGAATCATTAATTCTATGTCCTCTTCAATTTCTAGATTANTATCTGAATCTGCCGCAACAAAACCAGAAAAGGGGGCCAAAAATAAAATCAAGAAGGCGAATACTGCTGAACGCATACCCCTGTCGCGTTCAATGAGGTTTTAGGTATTCGTGATTTATGCATTAACAATAATCATAGATTTTTCCATTCAGAGATTGCCATGTGTACTTCTGCATCTTCCATTAGCCTTCTTTGTTTTTTTGCAATATCAAATAGATATGCTACTAAATCATCAGTTATTTGATAATTATTTTTACTTAACCACCAAGTAATATTCGAGCGTCCACTCATATGTCCTATTCGAATAACCTGTTCTAATCCGTAATCTTGTGCAGGTACTCCTGAATATATTCTATCTGCAAGCCAATCGTCTCCTTTTTTCATCGCCTTAACAACCGCACTGGCGTGTACTCCAGTACCTGTCTCAAATGCATCTTTACCAAATACGGGATAGTTTCTTGGTAGAGCAACTTCAATATATTCGTGAGCTTTTTGCATATACTCGTTAAGTGAAGTCAAATCATTTTTTATCACACCCATTAAACTCAGATTGACTAACGTCTGATCTAATGGTGCATTACCTGCTCTTTCCCCAACTCCTAATGCCGTACCATGTATTACGTCGGCACCCGCTTCTACTGCTGCTAAGTTATTTGCTACTCCAAGCCCTCTGTCCTGATGCCCATGCCAATTCACCTCGATGTCTCTACGTTTTACTCCAGAATCGGGTATTACTTCCTCTTGAATGAATGCTAATAATTTCTTGACTCCGTTTGGAGTTACATGTCCACATGTGTCACATATACAAATTCTATCTGCTCCTAATTCAATAGCGCGAGTGTAAACTTCCTTAATTTCTTCAGGTTTACTCCTTGTAGTATCTTCAGTAACAAACATTACGGGAATATCATTGTCTACTGCGAAAGTTACTGCTTTTTCTGCTGTTGAGATTATTCGTTGCATATTCCATCCTTCTGTATACTGGCGTATAGGGCTAGTTCCAAGGAAAGCACTTGCCTGTATCTGTGTTTCATATTTTGCTTGAAGGTTGACTAATGGTTCAATATCACTAACTACTGTTCTAACAGCACATCCNGGCCTTAAATCATAGGAATTTTCAGTCATGTGTGATAGCATTGAATCAATATGTTCTATGTGAAATGGTCCTGCTCCAGGTAGCCCCAAATCTACTTTTTGAATACCTAATTTTTCCATATAATCAATTAATTCTATTTTTTGTTTGATAGTAGGATTCCTTGCACTAGGGCTTTGTAAACCATCTCTCAAGGTTTCATCATCGAACCAAACATCGTGTGGATGTTGAGATGAAATTCTTTTGATTTCATAGTCTATGGTATTCCAATCATAGATTAGTTCTGATTCCTTCATCTCTGATACCTCCGTTCTTACGATTCGTGGACGAACTACTAGGTGTTTGAATCCATCGGATTCTAATTCTTCTTTATTCAAGTTCTTTGATTTTTAAAATTACTTTTTACTTTTCATATTACGCGATATTAAAATTACTATAATCATCAGACTTATCAAAGATCCTTCAAATCCTATACTTGATAATACTAGGGCAATGAACATAAATGCCAGATAACTTAGAGATATAAAGAATGAATGTGATGCCGATGGCATTCTATCATTTTCATCATATTCTTCCATTACATCAATTTTCCAAACAGTCAATCCGTACCAAATACTTAGTGACATCGTGTTTAAGATAATTAATGAGTTATTAATATTGAAATTAATTTCATTCCAAGAATCTATATTTTGATAGCTTAAAGGAGCGGTTAATGACAATAATATCAAGATTATCGCATAAATTTTCATTTCCACTAAAGTTCTTTTTTTACCCTTAACGTTAGGCAACATTGGAACACCTACTTTTTCATATTCTTCGGAACGATATAGTGCTAAAGCCCAAAAATGAGGGGGGGTCCATAAGAAAATCAATAGAAACATAAACCATGGCATATAACCTCCAATTTCAAAAATTGAATTTATGAATTCTTGGAATGAACTAACTGAGATTTCTAAATTTCCTTCTGCAGCACACCATCCTATTACTGGCGGAGTTGAACCTGCAATTCCACCTATGACAATATTTTGTGTACTTGATCTTTTCAACCAGATTGTGTATATGAATACATAAAAAAGTATGCTAAATAGTGCCCAAAATGCAGCTACTTGATTAGCCATTTCTAATAGCCAAACAGTTCCAATTATTGATATTATAATTCCATATGTTAACGCAGCCTTAGGGGATATTTCTCCAACTGATAGAGGTCTTTTCGACGTTCTATTCATAATTGGGTCAATATCTCTATCATACCACATATTGATGCAATTGGCTCCCCCCGCGGTTAAATATCCTCCAATAAATACAATAAACATATTCTCTAAAGTTTTGCCATTTACTGTATTTAATTCTATTAAATCNTGGCTGAGTATAGCGCACATTGCTGTTATCTGCAATAGTACAACAACTCTTGGTTTTGTCAAAGAAAAGAGAGTATTTCCTAATGCCCTTGTCTCTGACATAATGGCTCCTACTGTCACTAGTCTTTGAAACTCATTGACTGCTATTATCAGGTACTAGATATTTTTTCTCAAAGAGTGTGACTCTGTTAACTGCTAATAATAGAGTTGTAAATATGATAAATGTCAAAGATCCAATCATGAGATGTACCAACGATAGCAACTCGAAATATGTTATTTCAAATCCTTCTAATTTAGCAGAAAGGACATATAATCCTCCCAACCCCATATTCAGTAAGTATAGAATTGTAGCTGACCAAACCCACTTACATAGTAATGAACCATATTCTTCATCTCTACTTTCTTTCCAAATAATATAACATGTGAAAACAAGAATTAAGCCTACTAAACCAACTATTATTCTATGAATAATTTGTGATTGTGCTTCGTAATCTGTAATTTTTTCTAATAATGAACTATTACATAGAGGCCAAGAATTCGGAAAACCCAATACTCCGCATCCTTGATTTGCACCAGGGGTAGTAGAAACAAAAACTCCTACAAATAAACTAACAAAAGTTCCTAATGAAAGTAAAACTACACGATTCTTCCATTTTTTGGCTAATATAGGGTCGAACGTAATCCACGGAGGGACCTCTTCTTTGTCTCTAACCGTTGTTAACCAAATCCATATTAGAGACATTAAAAATAATAATGCTGAACTTAAGTGAAGTGCTACACTCCAGTGTAGGTTATCCATTCTTACAGTTACATATCCCAGGAAACCTTGCCATAATATTAGAATAACAGACACTAAAGATGCCAGTTCTACCTCTCCTAACAATTCTTCATCTTTCCTTATTATCCACCAGTTCAATAATACTAATGGTCCTAATAGAGTTCCTGCTAAGAGCCTATGAATCCATTCTGTGAAGATTTGGAACGATGTATAAGTATGCCAAGAACCCCTGGAGTCTATCTCATCAGGATTCTCTTCAAACCATTCTTGCTGATCTTCTTCTGATACATCAAACCCCCATGTTCCGAAACATGTCGGCCAGTCAGGACAAGATTCTCCAGCATCATAAATTCGGATTACTCCACCTGCTGCTATTACAATTATTGTTAACCCAATAATCGCAGCAGTTAGCTTGCTAATATTGACTCTTTCGAATCCCACTATCTCACGACCTAATTGTCATAGATATATTCTTGTTTTATTCATCAAGATGAGGTTCAACATCAATTGGTATTCGGTGTTTTATATATTCGAGAGTAGCAATTTTCATAGGGTCAAGTACAACTCTTTCTTTGGCATCATCTACGCCATAAAGTTGGATTAATTCTCCAGAAAATTCATCTCTTAATTCGTCTTCTGATACGAACAAAGGTGCTCCCATACTAATTTGTAGTGCTCTAGCGCCAATAATTCGTGCTTTTTCAAAGCGGGTATGTGCTCTTGCTGGCTTGACCATGATGTAGAACGGCCAGCGACCCCCACATAAGGGCATTGACTGATTAAATGATGCCTTAGAGTCGTTAATTATAGAAAAATACTATTTTTTTCTTTCTACTAACATGGCTACTGCATTACCTCCACCGAGGCAAATCGTTACAATTCCTTTTTTCCCATTAGTTCTTTCTAATGCATTAATTGTGGTCATTAGACAGCGTGTTCCAGTAGCTCCTAGTGGGTGCCCTACGGCAACTGCTCCTCCATGGACATTGAATCTATCTTCAGGGACTTTAAGAGCCATTTGTACAGCCACAGATGCCGCTGCAAAAGCCTCATTATGTTCTATAATATCTATGTCCATAATATCTAAATTATTTTTCTGAAGAATATTTTCTACAGCAGATACAGGCGCTACCATAACTCTTTTTGGTTCAACTCCTGATGTAGTATAGTCCAAGATTTCAACTAATATAGGCCANCCCTTTTGCTTAGCTATTTTCTCTGAACAAACTAGAACTGCGGATGCTCCATCTGATACTTGACTAGCATTACCTGCTGTCACGTGTCCATTTTCTTTGAATACTGCATTTAATTTAGTCAAAGTATCCATGTTTGTCCCTGGCCTAATGCCTTGATCACAACTAAGTTCATCCATTTCAATTACTTCATTTGTTAACCAACCATTTTCCCATGCAGCATTTGCTAATGCATGTGAACGTACAGCATATGCATCCGATTGTTCTCTAGAAAGATTAAACTCAGAAGAAACAATTTCTCCTGTCATACCCATTGTCGTTCCGTCAAAGGCATCTGTCAAGCCATCATGTGTCATTATTGATTTCAGAGACTTAAATTCAATATTATCTCCTTTGTTTACATTTTGGATGAAATATGGAGCATTACTCATTGATTCCATGCCTCCAGCTATTACTACATTAGCATGTCCTGAGATTATATCACTTGCTGCAATCATAACTGCCTTGAGGCTAGAGCCACAAACTTTGTTGATTGTAGTACATGGTGTTGAATATGGTAAACCTGCATTTATTGCAACTTGTCTAGCAGGTGCTTGTCCAGAACCAGCTTGTAAAACCTGTCCCATATATACTTGATCGACTATACCGCTTTCAGGATCTAAATTCACTCTTTCCATNAGATTCTTTACTACTTTAGAACCGAGTTCTGTAGCCGAATAATTCGANAGGGCTCCTCTGAATTTACCTTGAGGTGTCCGTGCATAAGCACATATCACCGCTTTAGACATAACTCTTCGAGTGAGGTTATGGTCTTGAATAGTGCTATTAGCAAACTAGTTATTATGATACATTATCGGAGTTAAAACCATAGAAACTAGGATTTATCAAATCAGGTCGTGAGTCTGATTTTACTAGGATAGTTCGAACAGCCCATAGGTCTTTGAAAACTCTGTATTGAGAAGTTTTGTCTAGATAATCTACCCCACTGGTCCCACCAGTCCCAATACGTCTACCCATGATTCGCTCTACCATTCTTGCATGCGAATGTCTCCATTTCACCATAGACTCTTCCAATTCTGCAACTGCATCAATAAGTTTTCTTGGCCAAGCTAAAAGTGGTAATTCTCTATATGATTCTATAAACAACAAACTTGCTCTCGCTCTACTAAGTTCTCCTTCAGGCATGAGAAATGAGATAGCACTTTCGTGTGCTGAATTAAATCTTGCTTTTGCCTTTTCTATATCTGAGACCCCGTATCCTGACATTCTTTCTGCTGCCGACTCTCCCATTGATTTGTGAGCAGCTAAATGCGAATTAACATATTTTTGAACGGATTCGATATCATTCTCTGATGCATAAATAGAACCCATTATTGGAGTTCTTGAAATCCACTTCATTAATGATTCTTCTAATGATGGATTTGATGCCATTTGTTCTAAATCTGAAAGTATGGCAGCATCATTATCACTATTACCTGCCAATTTTCTAAATGTATCAATCGGATCCATTCCAAATAATCTGTCTTCATTTTTTAGTCCTAAAAGTATCTCGAATTTCCTCATTTGAAAAGATTCAAACCCCGAAGCCGAACCTAAACCATCTCGAAATGATAGGAAACCTTGTGGAGTTAGGGTTTCCATAACACCCCACTGAGCCCCCATCAACTTGAAAATTTCAGTAGTTCTTCCTAAGTGTTCAACTGCTCTTGGGATATCTTTCTCTGGAACTTGTTCTTGAGAGAGTAGATTTCTAACCTCAGACAATTCTCTAATTATTTGCTTGAACCATAATTCGAAAGTCTGGTGNACAATAATAAAATGCATTTCATCAGATGAGATGCCTCTTTCTTCACCCTGAAGGCTTAGTAATTCCTCTAATTGTAAATAATTTCCATAAGTCCAATTCTGGTCACTCATGGTCGTCCGATAGCGTTTCACTCTTGAATCATTACTGTCTCGACCGTTCCGATTTTTTGTTATAAAAGTTCAATTAATCGGGGAAATTCAAATAATAAAGCCGCTAGGCACCTCTATGTCTGATTCTTCTGGTATCAATAATAACCATGATAAATTAGGATTTATATTATCCCCAATAATTATTGTTGATGATGAATTATCAATTATTGTTCCAACCTCTGAGGATGCTGTAGAATTATTCTCATTAGTAGATGATAACAGAAAATATCTCAGAGAATGGCTACCTTGGCTTGATACAAATTTATCCGTAAAGGATGAACTTGATTTTATCGAAATTTCTCAAAAAGATCGTATCCAAGGAAGTTCAGGTGTTTGGTTGATAAGAGAAAAAAATGATTTAGTCGGCACTATTAGTATTAATTGGATTGATTGGGACAATAAATCATGCGGATTAGGATATTGGATCTCTGAAGATAAAGTCGGTAAAGGCATAGTAAATCGTTGTTGCAAATCTTTGATTAATAATTTAATTTTGAATAACCAAATTCATCGTTTTGTCATTGAAGCAGCTGTTGAAAATTATGCTAGCCGTAAAGTTGCAGAAAATTTAGGTATGAGGCTTGAGGGGATAATAAAGGATAGAGAATTACTTTATGGTGCATATGTTGATGCAGCATTGTACGCGATAACTGCCCCTGAATGGTATCTTTTCACTAGGTCTTCTTCATGATNCCATAGTCTTCTATCGNACATCCGCCAGGAGGTAAAGATGCTAAAACATCATCTTGAGTAAGTCCTGAAGCCTTAGATATTTTATTCGCTATTGATTCTTTCTTTTCCCGACCTGGGCTAATTTTGATCCATTTTTCGAACATATCTGAAATTGTTTCAATAGTTCCACAGATTGGTAATGGAACTCCGTTAATTACCCCTATACCCATTCCCAATTCTAATGGTAGNTCTCTATGCCAGGTGCGTTTTCCCCTTACAACGAAACTTCCTCTACCAAGTGATTCTCCACTTTCGGTTTGTTTGGAAACCTGACTTGGTCTAACATGGAAGGCAGTTGCTGCTGCTCCCCCTGACCCCCAAGCTCTGGACCAACAAACTGCTATTTGAGCCGCCTGAGCGAGTATTTTTTCATTTAGATCCCTTGCATCTTCTACTCCTTCTCCTAAGTTCTGAGCAATTTGTAATGAAACAACTCCTTCTGGTAGATTTGTGATGCCTGTTAATGGAATGAATCCATCTTTTAACTTCAGTGAACAAGAAGGCGCACCATGTAAATCCGCATGAACATAAATATCATTTGAATTGAGATGTTTCCGTACTATTGTGTCATTCCCTCTAGCATCTCTGCCTCCAACAAGTATATGCCCTCCTTCAAGAATAGCCCATCTATATTTTTCAAACCAAAACTTCTTACTTCTCTGAATTCCTTTAACTCTTCCAGCTGCAACATCTTTTGCTCTCTTCTTTTCTTGCCTTGATTTAGAATTTTCAGTATCCATTAGTGCTTTTTCTGCGCCTTTGGATTTATCTTTCAAGGTTCTTGCCTCTTGAAAATATCTTTGTGCATTTTGATGTACTGATTTATTGGCATGGAGAGTAACACTTGAACCGGGTTCTCCTTCTTCATCTGGAAGAAATGCTACAAAAGTTCCTTTCTTTGGATTTAGTCTATCGATCCAAGGTACTTCTCTAGATTTTTCTGCAACTTCTTGCCATGTTAATTTAGATATTTGTTCATTAAATTCTTTCATTATATGTTCTAGATGCGTCCAATTTTCTTGCATTGCTTTACCTAATTCTTGACTAATAGCTGCTTGTGATAGGAATCTCCCTATCGCATTTCTTTGTTGATCCGCTCTTCTCTCTAATTTTGCTTTTTTTTCTCCTTCATCCTGTCCAATACTGACAAGTTTTTCCTCTTCCCTTCGAATAAATGCTGAGGCATCATGAGGGCCAAATACAGAATCATAGCCATAACATAGAGAGGGTATTTCAATAGACAAATCATACTCTAAATATCTTAAATCTATAGGTGCTATTTCTGTAATGCCCTCTGCTGCACTATCTTTATCAGATGTATCTATAGAATTATTCCATAATTTAAGAGTCTCATTATTGCTAAACCACATTCTACTGTTTTGATTCTCAGCAAGTTCATTTAGCAACTTCTTTATCGAACTATCTAATTTTTCTCTTTGATTATCATCAAGTTCCTTAGCATTTAGTTTCTCATCTAATTCTGCCGAAGCACAAATAGCGCTCCCATATATTCTTCCAAGATTACCTCTTGCTGCTAATGTTCTAATCAAATCATCATTACTTCCATCAAGTAGTTGGTTTAGTTTTTCTCTATCAATTTCTCGAGGATCTATAGCCGGTGGTGGTGAAACATATTTGACACCTCTTTTCAGTGTTCTACTGGCATAATTAGCATGCGTTAATGGTTGAATAATTACGTCTTCGTTATCCAGAAGTAATACATTACCATCTCTGAATAGTTCTATTATTAGCTTTAATTTTCCACTTCCATGTTCAAAAGTCAGAGAAATAATTCTATCAAATCCTAATTGTTCCACTTCTATCAATCTTGAATTATTGAGATGTTTTCTAAGTACCATTGCAAATTGTGATGGTTGTGATGGCATAGGTCTATCCCGTTGGGAAAGATATAGCCTTCTTCCACTAACTATTACTAAATCAGAAGATGGTGAACCTTTGGGATTCAATCGTATTACTACCTGTTCATAATGCGGTTGATACGCTTTCCTTGCTCTTGCACC
>JGI26243J51142_1000124_pt1 | contig 40401 bp, 32 predicted proteins | sample SaaInlV_130m_DNA_FD_51142 | JGI IMG/M metagenome (IMG submission 51142)
ACAATTCCAACATAAAAAGAGATAATTATAATTTTAAAAAATGAGGGGAAGCAATAGCTTCCCCCCGCCTTGAGAATAGATAAACACTTAAAGAAGTGAATCTATGATTAAACAGTAAACGATGAACACCCTGTTACGCTGAAATTCTAATAATTATTTTTTATGAGAATTTGGTATTGAATCAAATGATTGACTGCAACTTAAGTGGTAAGATATGGAAAATTCAATACGGTGATTTATGTAATTCGACATACTTAGATTTATGTATTTTTCAAAAATGGCGTTTTAGCACTTGACTTCTAATAAATATATTAATAGCGCTAAATTATTATTATATAACGTATGGTCTAAATAATATGATCTATGGTCATCGTTATTAATAATAAATATCCACATCCAATAATCTCCATTTTATAGAAAATTCAATTAAAATGAACCTGTATTTCAATTTCCACTTAATATAATTGATTCGTACTTTGGTTATTTCATCTGTTAATCACTAATTTTAAAGATGGATAATATACGACATCCATCTTTTTATAAATATTTCGTTTGCTTTGTTTTATTTGCGACTCCAAGCAAAGGGACTAGTTTTGACAGTATTGATTTATCAAAACTTGATGTTTATTTCCACGAAGGTTTTTCCCCTGATTGGGTAACGCTAATCCCTTTGAATAACACATCATGGCAACGCATTCCAGGTGATCCTGAAGGACGTCGGTCACTCAGTATTCGGAATCTAAAATTGGAGAATAAGCCCAAACATACTTTTCTCTCACTAAATCCATCTCCAGCAGAATCATTCACTTTTATATTTCCAATCCTCATGGATTCATCCCAGTCGTTTACTACAAAAGGCGTGGGATTGGGGCTTGTCGGCATCGCATATAATTGGCAAATTTATTTCAATGGACATCTCCTCGATGACCAAATTTTTGGAATAAAAGATGGTAAACTCATCGATCCAAAACGTAAGAAAAGATATTTTATATCCATCCCAAATCAGTACCTAAAATTTGGATTAAACCAATTAACAATTCATATTGTTGGAAGTCGCGATTTTATGGGAACGGGGCTCTATTATTCCAACCCTTATATAATATCGTCAATGTCGGAATTAAATAACCAACCTTTGCCCATTCATCAATATGGTTTAGTATGGATTTATTTGGGGGCTGGTTTATTTTGGCTTTATATGTTTCTGAAACTACCAACCCAGTATAATTATCTTTATTTTACAGGATGGGCTTTTACAATTGCTGGGTACAATCTCTCTAGAATAGATTTTTTAACACCCCTTAAAAACTGGGGGCTTTTCTCTTTTCGATTTGAATATATTTGTATTTTCCTTTCATCTTTATTTTTTATTGGGTTTATACAGACGCTTATTTATAAAANACTGTCAAAACCTGCAATAATTNTNATGATNTATTATGGCTTTTCCGCNATTCTTTCTGCTTTTTCACCTATCTCTTTTATTAATGATTTATTACGGCTATGGCAAATGACAATATTAATTCCCATGGGTTTNTTGGTTTATCAGATCGGATATGCTGTTAAAGATGAAATTTCAAAAATGAAACCCGGAGAACTTTCATTTGCTTTCTTTTACCAATCTATGATGGGAAGTTTATTGTTAGGAGCCATTCTTTTATTCTTCTTTCTTGGTCTAGATATTGTATCCAGTTTATTTTATTTCAATTTTAATCATTTAAATATAATTGGATTTTTATTTTTTACGGCTACCATTACACTAGTGGCTTTTAGTGATTTTATTCAACATCATATTAAAACTAAATCTAGACAGGAAAAACTTGAAGTGGAGGTTATTCGAAGAACTAAATCAATCCAATCTCTAGCGAAAGAATTAATTCGCACNCAAGAAAATGAACGAGCTCNATTGAGTCGAGAACTCCATGATGAAATTGGACAAGCATTAACCGTCATTAATCTTAGCTTACAACATTTGGCTCAAAATACTGAATTAAGTTCATCTAAAAAAATAATGAATCAAATTCGGGCTTGTCAAAGTTCTGTCAAAGAAGCTGCCGATACTATTCACCAATTTGCCTTTAATTTACATCCATCCATATTGGATGATTTAGGGTTAGTTCCTGCAATGAAATCCCATGCGAAATCATTTTCTGACAGAAGCCGTTTACAAATAAATATTGATGCAAGCCATTTAGAAATCGATCATAATGAAGCTCGAATCTCATTGTATAGAATTTTTCAAGAAAGTTTAACAAATACGGCAAAACATTCGGATGCGGATACGATTAATATTTCAATTCAATCCAATGAATCAGAGATTCAGTTAACTATTCAAGATAATGGGAAAGGGGTTCAATCATTGGAAAAAATAAATGACCAAAATTCTGGATTAGGCATCATTGGAATGCGGGAAAGAATTGAAGGGCTCGGTGGCTCATTCTCTTTTGAATCAATACCTGGAGAAGGAGTTCTCATCACAGCCAAATTACCTTTACAGGAATTATCAAATTAATGGAGATTGAATTGATCAAAGTATTCATTGCAGATGACCATGCTATGGTTCGTGATGGTTTAAAAATGATTTTGGAAGACCAAGATGACATTAAAGTAATCGGCGAAGCAGAAACGGGCCTGGATACGCTAAATAAAATTATACAAATGAAACCAGATGTAGCACTTTTAGATATTAATATGCCAGAAATGAATGGGATTGAAGTAGCACGGGATATTTTTAAAAAAAAGACATCCACAAAAATTATTTTCCTATCTATGTATTCGGATGAAGCCTATGTTGTCAGTGCAATCAAAGCTGGTGTTTCTGGGTACCTTTTAAAACAAAGTGATGCTAATACCATGATTGAAGCGATTCGTTCCGTAAATCAAGGTAAACCATTTTATAGCCCATCCATTTCTGATTCTGTTCTTAAAGCCGCCAGAGCTGGTTTAGGAGGAGATATAAAAACTAAATCAAAATTTGATGAATTATCTCCACGAGAAAAACAGATATTATCTTTAATTGCTGAAGGGCTTAGTTCAGTTAGTATTAGCAATAAACTTTTTATCAGTAGTAAAACAGTGGATAAGCATCGCCAAAACCTTATGAATAAATTGGAGATTCATGACGTTGTTAGTTTATCACAGTTTGCTGTAAGGCAAAGATCCGGGAAAGATGTTGAATCTAAAGAGACTGTTGAGTCCCATCATTTTACAATTGTTAGCAAAGTTTATATTTATCCAAAATCTGTTGGAAGAAAAATTATGAGTATTGAAGGCGTAGATGCCATTAAAAAATATTTAGGTTATTCAAATAAGGAAATAGAAGATTTTTTTAATGTGGGAAAAAGGTATGATAGCGTCACATCACATCCTTATTTAAAAATTCTTGAGCAGAAAGAACAAGATGAAATTAGAAAAAGTGAAAAAATGATGTCTAAACTTTATGATGTAGTTTCTACAATGACCATTGAACATTCAAATGTAGTCAAAAAAAGAAATTTTATTCATAAAAATGGACAAATTGTCCAATCCGTTACGGATGATTTCTTTAGTTGGGAAAATAAAATTACGACTCAAAAAATTCGATTTTTGACCGACTAATAAAAAGGGGACTCTTTTACTTTAAGTCAATTTTTGAAAGACCTATCGTTTGCACCACGATTGATAAACAAAAAACGAGTACAATCATTTTCTGTGTAACCACTTGAAAAAAGAGTGCTGATTGACTGGATCTAGCTGCCGGACCCCATTCAAGCACGCCAACGTATAAAGCAATTAAAATAAAAAATAGGCCATACCCTATTGCATACTTTTTTTCAAGAATCTTAGCTCGATAAATCACAATGGTGTAAGATAAAGCAGTAATCATAAAGCATTCAAAAATGCTATTGGCAAAAAAGATATGCAAATCCAAAACTTGATCCGCAGGGGTGAACCCGGTTCCGATCAATCCGATACTGCCTCCCCACGCAAAAATTGACCCCAAGATTGCAAAACGATAGTTTACTTTGTTATCAATAAAGAGTTGAGGAAGTGCTAAATAAAAAAAAGAGAATGTAATTCCAACCAAAGTGAGCCCAATGATAAATAAAGACATGGATAAATAATTGGGGCTCCCATTATAAGACGTATAGGTTCCTAAATCTGAAAAGAAATTTGATAAGAAGGAATATCCTATGGAATGTTCATTATGGATTGTTCCACCTGGATATACAAGCATTGCTATAATCTGAAGTAGTATGAAGACAAACACAACAATTCGGGGCAAAAAAACCAACATGAATCGGTTCCGTAAAAATTGTATCATTGAATGATTAAACATTGTGAGAATAAATATTGAAACAAAAAACCCCCACAAAAATTGTGAGGGTTTTTCTATTCAATACAAGATTGAATTAATTATTCACCAGCAACGGATGCTTTACGATATGCTGTGACAAGTTTTTTCATTTCGCCAACAGCTTTACGAGCACGGCTTCCTGCAGCTTTATTTCCATTCATGTTTTTATCATGATTATCTTCAAAGTCTGCAAAGTGAGCTTTCATTTCGTTAGCAATTTCTTTTGTTTTTGACATTGTTATATCCTTATTGTTTAGTTTAAAATAATGTAATCTCTTCTATATAGAGCCGTTTTATAGTCTGATAGAGACGATAACGGTCGGGAAACTAACCTTTTTTTCTTCGCTTGCAAATAGAGAATTAAAATTTCAATTTTTATTTACAAATTATTTGTTATTACTTTATTGAGCCGGTTGACGAATCCTGATGGATCGTGCAATTTGACGCCTTCCTGAATCAATGCTTGTTCGTAAAGTAATAATGCAATATCATCAAATGCTTTTTGTTTGGTCATGGATTTTAACTTTACCACGATTTCGTGATTAGGATTAATCTCAAGGATGGGTTTAATGTCCGGTAAATCCATTTGTCCCATAGATTTCATGATTTCCTGCATTTGGGATGTTGGATCATTTTCGTCGGCCACAATACAAGAAGGTGAGTCACTTAATCTGTTGGACATTTTCACATCTTTAACTTTATCGCCCAATACTTTCTTCATTTTTTTCAAAACGGGTTTAACCGATTTTTCAGACTCTTTATCCTTTTCTTTAGAAAAATCATCTGCTGCACCACTTCGATTCACAGATTTCAAATCTTTATCATCATATTTTGGTACAGAAGATATAATGATTTCATCAATTTCATCGTCCAAAATCAATACTTCAATATTTTTCTTATCATACATTTCTAACAAAGGTGAATTCCGTAATGATCCCTCGTCCTGACCTGTAATATAATAAATCGATTTTTGTTCGCTATCCATTCGGTCAACATAATTTTTAAGTGAAACGAGTCCTTGTTCTTTGGTTGATTTGAACCGAAGCAAATCCGTTAATGCATCTTTATGCTCAAAATCCTGATAAACGCCTTCCTTAATTAAACGACCAAATTGGTCGAAAAATATGGCATATTTATCTTTGTCTTTTGAAATTTCAGTAAGCTTATCCAAAATCTTTTTTACAGCATTAGATTTAATTTTTGCCATGATTCTATTCTGCTGAAGAATTTCACGACTTACATTCAATGGTAGATCAGATGAGTCAATAACTCCTTTTACAAACCGAAGCCATGTTGGAAGCAATTCTTTTTCATCATCCGTAATAAATACTCGATTCACATAAAGTTTTACTCCCGGTTTATAATCAGTACGATAGATGTCTGGGGATGCAGTTTTTGGAATGTAAAAAAGTAGGGTGAATTCTAAATTCCCTTCTGCTCGATAATGTACCCAATCAAAAGGGTCTTCTTGATCGTGTGAAAGTGATTTATAAAATTCAATATAGTCTTTATTTTCCAATTCATTTTTGGATCGTGTCCAAAAAGCTTTCGCCTCATTAATTTGATCTGTTTTGGATGTTCGGCCTTTTTCTTCACCCTCTTTATCATAATCAATTTCATCATAAGTCAAATAAATGGGGAAATCGATATGGTCTGAATATTTTTTAACAAGATTCTCCACGCGCCATCGACTCGCAAATTCTTTACCTTCTTCATTTAAATGGAGTGTAATGGTTGTCCCATTTTCACTTCGAACTTCATTGGAAATTTCATATCCTGTTTTTCCATCACTGGTCCATAGCCATGCTTCATCTTCACCTGCTTTTTTGGTGGAAACAACCACTTTATCCGCAACCATGAAACAGGAATAAAATCCAACGCCAAATTGACCAATTAGTTGTGAATCTTTTTTCTCATCACCTGATAAATTTGATAAAAAGTTTTTTGTACCTGATCGGGCAATAGTCCCTAAATGATCCGTTAATTCATCTTTGCTCATTCCAATCCCCGAATCTGTTAAGGTTAAGGTTGGATTTTCGTCTTCATTATATTCGATTGAAATTTTTGGATCAAATGTCAGAGATTTAAACTCATCATCTGTTAAAGTGAGATACCGGAGTTTATCCAATGCATCAGACGCATTAGAAATTAATTCTCTTAAGAAAATTTCTTTATTGGTATAAAGTGAATGTGTGATGAGGTGAAGCAGTTGCCCCACTTCTGTTTGAAATGATTGTTGAGACATAAGGTGTTCCTAATTAATTAATCTTATTATTTATAAAAAAGTGTAAATGAACGGCGTGAAAATTAAAAAATTATTTCCCAAATTCCCTATAAAGATCGCATCAAAATCATAAAATAGTAAAATGTGTATATTTTGTTAAAACCCCCTTTTGTGACGGGGCTCACTAACGATTTTTTAGCAGTAAGGGATAATAGTTTGTGAACCGTATATTTCAATGAGACGTATCTGTTTGGGTACGTGTGTATGTAGAGAACGGGGCATAATTCAATTATGTAACTTACCTCATGATGAGTTATGCCCCACCCCTTTCACAAACATTCTGAAATAATAAAGCTTCCTGTTTCCTAATTTAATTTTAGGAGTAGAACCTTTTTTTATTTCAACAATGTCATTTTCCTTGATTCTTTAAATTCTCCAATCTCCAAAGTGTAATAATAAATCCCCGCCGAAACATTTTTCCCATCATGATTTGTAGCATCCCAAATAATAGTATGATATCCAGGACTTAAAGATTCATTCACTAATGTTTTTACCAACCGGCCTCCTAGATCAAAAACCTGGAGAGATGTTTTCGGATTTGTCAAATTCTCAATGGTAAAATTAATGGATGTACTTGGATTAAACGGATTCGGATAATTTTGGTGCAATGCGATGGAATTTGGAACAATTTCATCTTGACCTAAATTGGGTAAGGAGAATGATACATCAATCGTATCTGAAGACCCAGCGTTGTAATTCACAAAAAGCTTTGCTGTATATGTACCATAATCCAGCTCTGTTGCATCGAAATTAACCTGAATATTTTGAGTTTCATTTGCACCTATACTTCCCGATACAGGGTTTACAGATAACCAACTGTTATTTGGATCATCCGCATAATAGACTTGTGCCTTAATGAGCATTTCCCGATCCGAACCATAGGTATTTTGGTAGGAGTTCCACGAATTTGTATTTTCAAAATAAACGACAGATCGGTCATTAGTCATCCCACCCAAATCAGTCAGCATTTGTATGCCCACCAAATTCCAATTCGCTTCATCATAAACGCCATTTTCTACTTTGACTGTAATGAAAAAATCTGCTCCTGATTCAAAAGATAAGTTCAAAGACGATAAATCAACATAATTCCAGCCATTATACAAATAAGTATCCATATCTACACCAACAGAACCTAATTCTTCACCTGGNAAATTTGATCCCCCATTACCATAAACATATATATTCAGTTCCGGAATCGTACTGTTTTCTGAATCTAAAAACTGGCCAAAAAAGAACCATGCCCCTTCTAATATATCNACATTACCTGTTGGAGAAAATCGGGTTCCATAATGTGTCAAGTTGACACCTGTTCCACTTTCATAGGGTAGATTTATTGCGCCTAGCGTTCCGCCACTAAAAACATTTTCATCATAATATAAAATGAATTGTTGATCTCTATTCCNTGATTCAGGATATTCTGATGTGATACTAAAACTCAAATTNGATCCATTCTCTCCCACATTAGTAATCTGAAATTCATCTGTACTGGTCGTTCCTGGCGTGCCCGTAACATTAATCGTACTTGTGCTAATAGATGCTTCTGCCAAAAACTGAAAACCTGAACTTGAAAAAACTCCACGACCGTGAGTGGCTGCAACAAGTAAATTATCAGAACTACGAATCTGGAACATATCAGTTCTAATATTTCCTAATCCGGCTGAAGATGGCACCCAACTTGGTGATGTAGCATTAATATCCAATGTGCTCCATACACCTACCTCTGTTGCCAAAACTACTTCGTTTGGATTGGTGGGATTGTAAACTGCCCAGCGAATGGGCATATCAGGTAGATTCCCTTCTTTTTCTAACCAGGAAGATCCACCGTTTTGGGTTTCCCAAATAGATGAAACTCCATAATTAGAAAATGTTATCAATAGTTGATCTTCAGTCTCGCCCAATTCTATGCACGAAATATATCCCGTCGGAAAGTTGCTATTTGTGATTTCTGTAACAGAAGGGTTACTCACATTTGCGTTTGTTACTTTAAAAAGCCGGCCGGCACCTGTACCAATAAATATAGTATTTTCAGAAAATTCTGAAACACGTATATGAGCAGCCAAATTACCTAAATCAATATCAAATGTGGATTCATCAAAATATCCATCATTGTCTGAATCTTCCATATTCCAGCGATAAATAGAGGATGCATCTCGTGCTGTATAAAGAATATTAGCATCATTATCATAATCGCAGGGGTTGATGAAACGACCGCCATCAGAATTCAAATTCGAGATTCCAAAACTGCTGCCACCATTGGTGCTGACATAATAATTATTATTAACATAGGACGTTATTTGATAATTTGGATTCGTTTGATCAATGAAACAAAAGGCGCCATCACCACCAGTTACCTCGTTGGTAGAAACGATGCCATCTGCATCCATAAATTGTTGGCTGCCGTTATCTTGGGCGCCAGCGAGAAAATAATTATTCCCAGCTTCGGGATGGACTGCACAACTATAAAATTGAGTTACATTGTATCCGGAATTCCTATGAGAATAACTTGTCCCAGCATCTTCGGAAACGTAAATACCACCATCATTTCCAAAAACGATATAATTCGAATTCCCTGGCCGAAAAACAATGGCATGTTGATCTGCATGTACGTTAGGAAGCCCATAACCGCCCCACCAATGAGATATGGGTGACCAAGAAGTTCCTCCATTCGTTGTTTTATGAAGATCGATTCCGCCCGTATAAACTATATTTGCATCACTAGGAGACACTTGAAGAATTAAGTCATAGAATGCTTGTCCGCGGGTGAAATGGCCGGCATTTCCGTTACCATTTTCGTGCTCTTGATTGTTCGGAATACTTACATCATTCCAAGTTGCACCACCATCCGTTGATTTCACAAAAAGTGCAATATCATACGAGCCGCCACCCGTACTTTGACCGACGACGTAAACCGTGTTTGGATCCGATGGCGATACGGCAATTTCTAAGCGATAAAAGCCACCAGTTTGAAATCCGTTACTTCCACTATTTATTTGTTGCCAGTTAGTTCCATCCGTGGATTTGTATAATCCACCTGTATAAAAAATCCCCATTGCAGCATACAAAGATCCATCACTTGCAATTTCAATATCAGCACAACTTGAATAACTGTTTCCGGTTTGGGTTGGACCTAAAACTCTATTCCAAGAATTCCCACCATCGCTGGACATAAAAACGCCACCTTCATTCGAATAATAACCTCGGGTAGCAGCAAATACTTTTCCATTGCTTGGATGTACCACTATTTTCTGTATATAATAAAATTCAGAATTACTTTGGGTGTTAGAAAGATTGGACCAGGTACTTCCGCCATCTTCACTTTTCCAAATACCGGCACCTCGAATGGCATCACCATTGTACCAGCCTTCGCCGGTTCCGGCATAAAATATCTGCGTGTTTCCAGGATCAGAAGCAAGGGTTGTAATTGCACAATTATCCCAAAAATTATCCACATTGTTCCAGGATGGATTTGATTGTGTAATATCCTCCGTCATCCATAAACCACCTGCAACCCCACCAGCCCATACTTTTTTATTTTCTGAATCATTCGGATCAAAAAGGATAGCCCGAGTTCTTCCAGCTACATTATCTGGACCATGTTCAGTCCAATCTACTTCTCGAGATACATTTTGGCTGAAGGATTCAGCGTAATTATATGCTGCAATTAACCGTTCTCTTGGGACTGTCCGTGTCGCTGGATCTATGGTCATGAAAAATTCGTGTTCCATGGCCAAATCTGGACGATCTTTTTTAGGTAATTTCTTTTTCCATTCCTTTGGTGTGAGCTGCTCTTTTTGATGGATTGGATGATTGTTTAAAAAGAATTCAAATTCCGTTCGTTGTTCACCATCTTGAGATTGCGTAAATAATAAAACGATTAGAATCGAACTCACGAATGTAAAGCCTAAGAAATAATTAAGATATTTCATTGAAACCACCTTTTATTTTTTTTGATATAGTTTTTGGTAATGAATATTTGATTAGTCTTCAATTAATTTTTATATACGGTCTCGATAATCCTGTTACATGTCCAAGTCATCTAAATGAGTGATCCAGTTTCAGAAAATATTTGGGTTATGACAGATAAAAATATATTGAATTTATTTTTTATCATATCAAAATTTATGAATTATTATGAATACGAATCATTTTTATCCATCCCAATTTTCCAAATCCCTTTTTCAGTGAACGCATCCATGGTTTGACGGTGCGCTTTATTAATCAAATTGGAATGAGAAATTTTGAGTCGTTTTGCATATTCATTCAAGGTAACGATCTCTTTTTCTTCCAAATAAGCTAAACGTTTATGGTAACTATTCGTGAGGGCTTTTCCCACAATTCCTTCCATAATGACTGTTTTATTCTTTAATTCAAATTCATTAAATGCATCGTAATAATGGCTACGATCTACAAAGCGAATATTGATGGGTACATAACCTTCCCTGATCAATAAATAATTATTCAAGATACGACCAATCCTGCCATTGCCATCCACGAATGGATGGATATATTCAAAGATCAAATGGAATAATGCGATTCGCTTTATAATATTTTGCGTGGGTGTGGATTGGTATTTCATCATCATGTCTTCCAGTTTATCCACAACTTGACTTGGATCACACGCGATATGATTCCCAACTCTTACCCACTCATTTTCTTTCCGGAACCGGCCTGCAATATCATCCCGAATATTGGCGATCAACATTTGATGAAGCAACCGCATCCCATCTAAATCCAATTCCTGCTGTTTAGCTATGCTTTGGATATAGGCCACAACTCGGGCTAGATTTTTTGCTTCAAATAATTCCCGCTCTGAAATAAACCGGTCCAGATCAATTTGGAGTAAAATCTTTTCTGTTTCATCCAAACTTAAGGTGCTGTTCTCTATGGCATTGGAATTATAAACCTGCTCACCCAACTCTGATTCGCTAATAAGAGTGAGCAACGATTCTTTTTTTCGTGCAGATTTATTGAATCGATCACGCAATATTTCAATTCTTTTAAACGCATTTAAAACATTTGCCATGGTTGAGTTTACATTGTTTTCATGATTATAACAATAATATCGTGAAAATTATTAATTGATTAATCATATTTCACGTTATTAGCTACACAAACGTTAATAATATCTATAATTTAATCTANTTTCATGATATTAGATTTTTTATCGTGAATATTTTAGCTTATTCATATTTTTTTCACGATTATAATGCTTTAATTGTGAAAGTATATTTTATATACTTTAGTTTTCACGGTAATGGATTCTATCTTGAAAAGAGCGAAAGATGATTGCTATAATAGTAATGTGAAGTAGTTAAGCGTTTTTTAAATTTTGTTCAATGGTTTTTAGTTTTTCCAGAACCATTTTAATTTGCATTTGATATTTTTTCCCATCTCCAAATCTACCCATTATCCCACAAACAAAAAAAACACGAATCCACCCAGCCTGAAAACTCGTTGGCGGCCCAAGGTGGACAAGTTGTGGGGCTATAATGTGAAAAATTTTATGTGTGAGATCACCACTACACTACCGATAAAATGATATTGAAGACCTAATTTATTCAGGTTTACGACCAGTCCACGTAGCTTTTGTATTTGTCCCATCTTTCCGTCAATTATAAACCCATGGAATTCAGTCGACTTATTTAAAAAAGGTTAAAGATTTTTAAATCAAAGATTGTTAAACTCTAGTATGAAATTGAACGATACTTTGCTGAGCATATTCTTTGCCATCGGAATAATATTTATATTCTTCCAAGTTGTATTTATTTTTTCCTGGCTCTACGAAATTGCCGTAAGAAATGGCGTTACATTTTCTTGGCTTTAATCTGTAATCGTCTTTTTGAAAAGTCGCATCTTATTCTACCAAACAAAATTTATCGGTTTAATTATTTTTTAAATTTTGTTCAATGGTTTTTAATTTTTCAAGAACCATTTTTATCTGTAATTGGTAGGCTTTTAAATCTTCTTCCGTGCCATTCTGCTTTATTTCATTCATCGTTTTTGGTACTGTTTTCACCCACTCGACTAATGTCGCATAAGCCTCTTTTCCATCCGTCCCAATTTCGATTGTTAATTCTTCGGGGTTTTTATTGTTTTCCATACCCAAACTTACCCATCATCCCACAAACAAAAAACCCCACTAATGTGGGGCTTGATAGTTAAAATAATAATTTTATTTAAGCAGTATCATCTTCTTGGGTTTTTTGTTTTATCTTATTTTATACGGAATGTGCATTAAATTACATCAAAATACATGGAATATTGCCCAGTTTTAGCCAAGATTAAAATTCAAACCAATTAGAACCATTGCTGAATAGACGCATTGTCTCAAATTGACCACCAAAATCAATAGTGTCGCTAAGATAAGAACCATTAGATTGTATTTGCTCCACACCTTCAGTAGCGAGTGTAAATGTAGAACTAGTACCAGTCATAGATTTAAAAATTAAAATTCTGCCTTGCACTAATTGATCACTATCAATCGTAATAGTACCAGTTGTATATACTGGGATTATTGTCTCATTTCCATTAAACACTGTGCTTTCTGTGATAGCATCTGCTACACTCATAGTCATAGAACCAGTAACATCTAGGCTACCATTCACTTTCAGGGTTGCAGCACTAAAGTCACCGGCAATTAAAGGCGTTTCAGTATCCGAATTAGCGATTGCTAATTTGTTACTTGCAGTTTGGTAGTTGGTATTATTTCCTGCTGAAAAACCAATAAAAACATTACCTGCACCTGTTGTGTTCATCATTCCAGCATTTCTTCCTATGGCAGTATTGTTATCACCCTGTGTACTGTAAAGTGCCTGCATTCCAAAAGCGACATTGTTACTACCACCCACATTATTTCGCAATGAATTAAAACCATATGCTGAGTTGTAGCTCCCTCCTGTATTATATTGCATTGCCTCGTAACCAGTAGAAGTGTTTTGAGAACCAGTAATATTTTCATATAAAGAGCTATATCCAACGGCTACATTCTTTTCACCATTCGTATTTGACCATAATGATTTATGTCCTAAGGCAGTATTGAAACTTGCACTGACATTAAATTTCAATGCATCGTATCCAACTGCAAGATTATACCCACCTTCGTTCATTCCTAGTACACCACCACCTAAACCTATATTACCATATCCTTCAGTTGTAGCATCAGAAAGATCATTAATGCTAGTTGGACTCCCACTATTTAATACATAAGTGGCGGTATCTGCGTAAACTGCATTTGTAGAATTTTCTGATGTTAATGATGTTAATGCACTTTGAGCCTGGAATACATATTGTGCTGTATCAGCATATGTAGCGTTGTTAGATATTTCAGCCTGATTAGCAGTTAATGCACTTTGAGCCTGGAATACATATTGTGCTGTATCTGCGTAGGTAGCGTTGTTAGATATTTCAGCCTGATTAGCAGTTAATGCACTTTGAGCCTGGAATACATATTGTGCTGTGTCTGCATAGGTCGAAAGATTTGCTTGTTCAGCAAACATAACAGAATCAATAACTGGCATGTTAAATAAAAAGTGTGCTGTATCCGCATGAACAGCATGTTGGGAATGTGCGGTAAACATAGCGGAATCTGATTGAGTGGAATGCTGAGAATGATGGGCAAACTGTACAGAATCTACCATTGGTAAATTCATTACAAAATTAGCTGTATCTGCATGGGTTGCAAGTTGAGCATTATGTGCAAAATTAGCCGTATCAGATAGAACAGATTGATATGCTTGTTGAGACCTAGATGATTTTAAGGCAAAAGGGACAGATGTTAATGGCTGTCTTGGAGACAATATTTCATCTCCTACCTGAGTCTCTAATAGTACATTAGGTGAAATGTTTAATGGCAAGGGATTCTCGCTTCCTAAAACCACGGAAAAAACACCGTTGCTAACATTAGTTGAATGACTTTCTTCCCAAACTGTTTGTTCTGTTCCATCATTCATTTCGCGTATTAAACGAAAGGTTAATTGATATTCACCATCATCATATGCAATCCCATCAGTATCAGTTAATAATCCTTGAAATGACATATTACTAGGTACATCAGATTCAGGTTGTGCAATAAGGGCAGATGTAGCCAGAATAATTAGTGATAGTACTTTTTTCATAACTTTCTCCTATTTCAAAAAGGTTATTTTTTGTTTAAAAATATTTGCTTTATGTTGAATTGTAACAAAATATACACCACTTGCGATTGGCGTACCTAAGTCATTGATTCCATGCCACTGGAATCTGTACTTACCAGCTGTATTAAAATTTTGGTCATGATTAAATACATTACGACCTAATAAATCAAATATTTGGATATTTATATCTGATTCTTCAGAAATTGAAAAATCAATATTTACTGTTGGATTAAATGGATTTGGGTACGCTTTAGAAATGGAAAAGTCTTCTGGCATTACATCATCTACATCGAGTGTTATTTGTGCTACGCTACCCCAAAAACCTGAAGTCAAAATACTAGTTGATGACACTGCCTTACTTGTAAATACCTGTCCTATCGTACCTACTAAAGCAGTCTGTTCAGATTGAGCATTTACTGTACCACTAGATATTACAGATTGAGGCATGGATGTATTTTGAGCAAATACATAAGTGAGTAAGTAAAAGGATAAAAATAGTAATCGTTTATTCATAATTTAACTTCCTTGATAGTTAAATCTACAGATCATTCCACAAACAAAAAACTTGAACTTTGTTATGATTTACTTTGTGCGGGAGGCGGATATAGCAATTGGTCTCAAATGCCATACGCCTATAGGGGGTGTGTACGACTTTTTTGTGTACGACTTTTAGGTATTAATGAATAAGTGTGATTAGATATGAAACAAAAAAGCCTAATCGTTAGACAAGGCTTTTCTGAAGAGGAAAGTGGGTTCCTCGAGTGTCGGGGTAGAGAGATTCGAACTCCCGATCTCCTGCTCCCAAAGCAGGCGCGTTAACCGGACTACGCTATACCCCGAATTTTCAAAAATATGAGGGTGAGTGATGGGACTTGAACCCACAGCCTCCTGGACCACAACCAGGTGCTCTAACCAATTGAGCTACACCCACCATAGGTCTTTAGTTCAACATCAGTTGATTTAAAGCTGCGAAAATTATTATATTTATTTTCATTTTCGAAGAAAAATAACAAGAAACTTTACACTAATTTTTTACTGACAAATTGTGAATCACATATTATCATCGTTATCATAAAATTGTAATTTCCACTATGCGACTCTTGTCCAGATACTTTGTTCGGGAAATGGTGCTCCCTTTTATATTATCACTCCTGATGATCACCTTCATCCTATTTATCAATTTTCTGCTTCGCGCCATAGACAGATTCCTCGGTAAAGGATTGGATGTGCTTACAATCCTAGAATATTTATTTTTAAATTTAGCTTGGATAATTGCTCTGGCAGTTCCCATGGCAATCCTGTTGGCTACGCTCATGACCTTTGGACGATTATCAGAAGATAATGAGATTAATGCCATGCGTGCATCAGGAATAGGGTTTTTAACCATAATTCGAGCTCCATTGATGTTTGGGATAACGGTGGCTCTCCTACTGATTTACTTTAACAATTATATTTTACCTGATATGAATTTTCATGCACGACTTCTCTCCGGTGATATTTATCGTAAACGCCCAGGTATGAATATTGAGCCTGGAATTTTTATTGATGATCTTCCGGATTATAGTATGATTGTTGGCGGAAAAGATGGCGAATTATTTTCTGATGTTCGAATTTTTTCCAAAGGAAAACAAAAATCTCAAACCAGTATTCATTCCAATACCGGAACCTTATCCACACTTGCAGATGCATTCCTCCTCACTTTATATGATGGCGAAATTCACGAATTAGAAACCAACAATTTTACAAATTATCGCCGAATAATTTTTGACACTCATAAAATAATTGTTCCAGCGGATGATATTCTTTTGAACCGACGAGACTCATCGAACAGAACGGATCGGGAAATGACCGTTCCCATGATTTTGAAGAAAATCGACAATTACGATAAAAGAATCCATATTGTTCAAAAACGATTAAAAGGATCATTTTATCGAACCATTGGAGATAGCATTTTCCCCACATCAATTGAGTTTGGGGAAAGCGTCATCAATCTTGCTCGAGATTCCCTCCGAGCTGACACCACCCTTTCTAAAGGAAAACTCCATAAAAAAGAGCGACAATTAAGGAGCCTTGAGCGTCAAGTTAAAAATGAGTTTGGACTTATTAATAGTTATGCAAAAGGCAGAAATAAATATGGTGTGGAAATCCATAAAAAGTTTTCAATTCCGTTTGCATGTATTTTATTTGTATTGTTGGGTGCACCTTTAGGGGTGATGGCAAAAAGAGGTGGTTTTGCTGTTAGCACAACATTGAGTTTCGGTTTTTTTCTATTGTATTATGTTTTGTTGATTGGCGGTGAAGAAATGGCAGATCGAAATCAAGTTTCTGCTGCTGTAGGAATGTGGGCACCCAATATGGTTTTATTAATTATTGCGTTATATCTTACACTTCATACGGTTCGGGAAAGATCACCTATTTCTCTTTTATCATTTTTAAGTAAAAAAGAATCAGAATAACATTTTACAAACTTTATCAGGTTCGATGCACCTTACATTTTTGGGTTGGTTCTGTTCCTTTTTTAAATATTTCTTTCTCAACAGGACAAGCAGGCAAAGGCGATTTTTTTGAGACTGAACAAATTTCTATAAACTGTATTCCAGCTGGAATTTCAAATTTTTGGACAGGATAATTCAAGGTATCATGTGCCGCTTTCATAAATTTTGCCCAAGCAGGTAAAGCAGCCTTTGTTCCATCTTGACCCGGTCCTAATGGGACACGAAAATCATCTACGCCAAACCATCCACCTGCAGAAATTTGTGGTGTGAATCCTACAAACCATGCATCGCTCCAACCTTGTGTGGTTCCCGTTTTTCCCGCGGCAGGCCGATTAAATTTATATTTCCATCGAACGCTTCCACCCGTTCCACGATCCATCACTGTTTGTAACAAACTAGTCATTAAATAAGCCGTTTCTTCGCTGAGAACTTCCTTTTGTTCCGGAAAATATTCCTTCAAAATATTTCCATAGCGGTCTTCAATACGTGTAATGGCAAATGGTTTTGAATACACACCTTTATTAGAATATGCGGCATAGGCGGCTACCATTTCTATCGGATACACTTCAGATGTTCCCAATGCCAAAGCATCTACAGCACGAATATCAGTTGAGATTCCCATTCGTTGTGCCGTTTTTTTCACTTGCTCCGATGAAGCGATATCTTGTTGAACCATTCGTACAGATATGAGATTCATAGATTTTCTCAACCCTTCCCGAAGCGTTGTAAGTCCGCCAGTGCTTCCATCATAATTCTGCGGTTTCCACTTCACCCAAGTCCCATCCATATTTTGGACATTCAGAACAACTGGTTGATTTAAAAGTTGTTCTGTTACTGGATATCCATTATCCAAGGCGGTGGTATAAACAAAAGGTTTAAATACGGATCCCGGTTGTCGTTTTGCCTGAACAGCTCGATTGAATTGGTCATGATAATCAGGACGTCCACCCACCATAGCAAGTATGGCGCCCGTTTTGGAGTCTAATGCAACAAAAGCACATTGCACCAATAATTTATCTCGTAAATCTTTATACAATTCGCCTTCACCAGCCATCATGGCTTTAAGCGTATCTTCAGGATAAATTGTTAAATAAGCTAAGTTTTCAAACTCCTCTCGATTATTAAATAATCGGCGATTTAATCGTGCTTGATCTTCCTGAATCGTTTCCAAAACAGTACGTTCTGCAATCTTCTGAAGTCTTGAATCAACTGTTGTATAAATTTTTAAACCATCTCGATAAATATTGATTCCTAATTCTTCATCAATTTTTTCTAACAAACGACGTACGTATTCTGTGAAGTAAGGTGCAGTTCCTCGACTTGTCCATTCCTGAACTGATTCCAAAGTTTTAGAACGATATTCATGAAATTCGGAAACTTGAATAAATTTTTGATCTCTTAACAATCTAAGAACTGTGTTTCTACGTCGGATAGCTTTTTTCGGATGATGGATAGGAGAATAACTTGCTGGTGAAGGTAGCAAGCCAACCAACATGGCAGATTCATCTACTGTGAGATCCATAGATTCCTTTCCAAAAAATCGCTTTGTTGCCGCCTCAACACCATAAGTCCCATGCCCAAAATGAACCGTATTGAGATACATTTCAAGAATCTCATCTTTCGTGTATGTTCGCTCAATCTGAATCGCCGTAATAACCTCTTTCAACTTCCGAATAATACTATCTTCAAATCCCACAGACTTATAAAGATTTCGGGCTAATTGTTGCGTAAGCGTCGAAAACCCCTGACGATAACTCATGGAAAGCGTATTTATAAATATGGCTCTTGCAACACTACGAAGAGACAAACCCCAGTGCTGATAAAAGCGTCTATCTTCAGATGCAATAACCGCATTTTGCATGTGAATAGGAATATTGGTTAACTCAACAAAAACTCGCTTTTGGACAAAGAGTTCAGTTAAAACTTTTCCATCCGCAGAATAAATTCGCGTCACAAGATCAGGATCATAATTCTCTAATTGTTCTAGTGAAGGTAGATCTTTTGAAAGAAACAATACCACCGAAAGAACTGAAACCATCCCAAGAAAAATGACGACCAAGCACCTACGCATGATTTGGGAAACATCGATCGTTGTTGAAGATTTAGACATAGTGAAATTTAGATGTTACTTTTTTTGCGCTGAATTAAGGTTTTGAAGAAAAACTGGAAAAAGAAAAAATAGTTCCGCCGAATCAGGCTTTTTTCCGCGGATGGATCATGTTCGCTGGTTGAACCAATTGGTCAAAATCTTCACCTGACATGTATCCCAATTTTATAATTGTTTCCCGAAGTGTAGATTTATTTTTGAAAGCTGTCTTTGCGACTTCGGCAGCTTTATCATATCCAATATGTGGATTTAAAGCTGTAACTAACATGAGTGAATTATATAAATTATGATCAATACGCTCTTGGTTAGGTTCAATTCCTTCCACAGCATGTTCAGAAAAAGATCGACATCCATCTGCCAATAAGCGAATGGATTGTAATATATTGTAAGCTAAAACAGGCCGGTACACATTTAATTCAAAATTACCGGATGCACCTGCAAATGTGATTGTTGTATCATTCCCCATCACTTGGGTACAAACCATAGTTAATGCTTCGCATTGAGTGGGATTCACTTTCCCTGGCATAATTGACGAACCAGGCTCATTGGCTGGAATAGTAATTTCACCAATTCCAGAACGGGGTCCACTGGCTAACCATCGAATATCATTGGCGATTTTAAATAAAGATGCAGCGACTCCTTTCAATGCGCCGGATAATTCTACAATGCTATCTTGTCCACCCAATGCTTCAAATTTATTGTCAGCAGTGCGAAATGGAATTCCAGTTAAATCTGATATTTCTTTGGCAACAGCTTCTCCAAATCCTTCTACAGAATTGATGCCTGTCCCAACCGCAGTACCGCCCATGGCTAATTCATAACAATGTCCTAATGCATTTTCAATTCGTTTCAATCCATGATCCATGGCGGACACATATCCGGAAAATTCTTGACCCAAGCTTAATGGAGTTGCATCCTGAAGATGGGTCCGTCCTAATTTCACAATAGATTCAAAAGCGAGTGCCTTTTTATTTAAAGCTTCTCGCAACCGGTTCATAGCAGGGACGAGCTGATTATAAATGCTTTCTACGGCTGCAATATTTATAGCAGTTGGAAAAGTATCATTGGTGGATTGGCTCATGTTCACATGATCATTAGGATGGATTGGGTCTTTACTTCCCAATTCGCCACCCAACATTTCGATGGCTCGGTTAGCGATAACCTCATTAAAATTCATATTGGTTTGGGTACCAGATCCAGTTTGCCAAACCACTAAAGGAAAATGTTCATCTAACTTCCCTTCAATAACTTCATCAACGGCTCGATGAATTGCAGATTTAGTAGAATCTTCTAAATTCCCAAAAGATTGATTTACAGACGCTGCTGCTTTTTTTAAAATACCATATGCACGGATAAATTCTCGTGGAAATCGTTCTCCGCCAATCTTGAAATTCTCGAAAGACCTTTGAGTTTGTGCACCATAGTATCGATCCGCAGGAACTTCAATTGGTCCGATACTGTCCCGTTCTGTACGGGTATTCATATTAGTCAACGACCCATGTATCACCGGCATTCAACAAATCTTGAACTTTTCCACTTCCTCTCATTTTTTTCGCTGCGTCAATCTGATTTACCATTTCCTCATTATAAGTTGGTTTTTGAATACAATAAATAACACCAATCGGTTCCGGTAAGATGGGATGAGTTGTCCAATTTGCAATGATGTGAGCCATATCCAAGTTTGTTTCATCATGGATTAAAACTTCGTCAATACTTGATTTTTCTAGATCAACAATCACCGCCGTTGACCCCTCGAGTTTGATTCCTTTTGTTCCCTTCGCAAAAACCATGGGTTCATTATGTTTCAATTCAATTACATTATTAAATTTATCTGCACCAGTATATTCTTCAAATGCACCGTCATTAAAAATATTACAATTCTGATATATTTCAGTAAAAGACGCACCATCATGTGCATAGGATCGCTCCATCATTTCAGCCAAATGTTTTTGCCAGCGATCTATTGTTCTAGCAACAAATGTTGCCTGAGCTCCTAAGGCCAAGGATGGGGGATTTAGCGGATAATCAATAGATCCAAAAGGAGATGCTTTAGTTTTCTTACCTAGTTCAGAAGTAGGTGAATACTGCCCTTTTGTTAAACCGTAAATCCTATTATTAAACATCAAAATATTTAAATCCATATTCCGACGTAAACAATGCATAAAATGGTTCCCACCAATGGATAATCCATCTCCGTCCCCGGTAACGACCCATACAGACAAATCTGGATTGGCAATCTTTACACCGGTAGCAACAGCTGGTGCACGGCCATGAATTGTGTGGAAGCCATATGTATTCATATAATATGGAAAACGGCTAGAGCATCCAATCCCGGCAACAAAAACAAACTCTTCACGTTTTCGTCCAAAGGATGGCATCTTTTTTTGAGTTTGCGCTAAAATTGCATAATCGCCACAACCCGGACACCATCGAACGGCTTGATCTGACTCAAAATCTTTTTTAGTTAAAGGGGGTGTTTGTATTTCATTCATAATATTTTATCCCAACATCTCATTTACTTTTTCAATAATTGAAGAAGTGCTAATTGGCCTTCCACGAACTTGGTTTAATCCTTTTGCGTCCACTAAATATTCTGCCCGAATTAATCTTAATAATTGACCCATATTAATTTCAGGAATTAAAACATTTTTGTAGCCAACAATAAGTTCACCAAGATCCTGTGGTAATGGATTAACCCATCGCAAATGGATATGCGAAACACTTTTTCCTTCTTCTTGTAAAGTTTCAGAAGCAGAACGACATGATCCATATGTCCCACCCCAACTCAAGATTAGCAAATCACCATGTGATTCTCCAAAAACATTAAGGGCTGGAATATCCTGCCGAATTCGATTGACCTTTTCTTCTCTGATTAAGGTCATTTTATGGTGATTTTCAGGATCATAAGATACATGACCTGTATTCTCAGCTTTTTCAATCCCACCAACTCTGTGCTCTAATCCAGGAGTGCCAGGAATAGCCCATGGGCGAGAAAGCGTTTCATCATCCCGTAAATAAGGCAAGTATTCATCTTCTCCATTTTTCTTCTTAGCAAAATTTACAGGTATATCTTCTAGCTCATCAACATTTGGAATTTTCCAAGGTTCTGATCCATTTGCTAAATATCCATCTGAAAGCAACATAACGGGCGTCATATATTTTAAAGCAATTCTACAAGCTTCATACGCTGCAAAAAAGCAATCACCTGGAGTCGCAGCCGCAATAATGGGCATTGGAGATTCACCGTTTCTACCAAATAAGGCTTGATTTAAATCTGATTGTTCCGTTTTTGTTGGCAATCCAGTACTGGGGCCACCACGCTGAACATTAATAATCACCATGGGTAATTCAGTAATGATTCCTAATCCAATCGCTTCAGCTTTCAAGGCGATACCGGGACCCGAAGTCGCGGTAACGGCTAAACTCCCTGTAAATGCGGCACCAATAACTGAAGAAATACTTGCGATTTCATCTTCAGCTTGAAATGTTGAAACACCAAAGTGTTTCCAAGACGCAAGCGTTTGAAGAATATCACTGGCAGGTGTAATAGGATATCCACCATAAAATAAGTTTAAACCGGATTTTTCTGCAGCAGCTAACAAACCAAGAGAAGTGGCAAAATTTCCATTCATATTTCGGTAGTTGCCTGAAGCAAGATTTGCTTTTTCTACTTTAAAACGCGTCATAAATAATTCAGTCGTGTCTCCGTAATTATAACCGGCATTTAAAGCACGAGTATTAGCATCTATTATGGCATCTTTCCCCTTAAATTTTTTCTTGAGCCAAGCTTCCGTCGATTCTAATGGACGATCATACATGTAGAATAACACACCTAAAGCAAAAAGATTTTTTGTCCGTCCAACTAATTTTGGGGACATTTCCAAACCTTCGCAAGCTGCCGTTACCATTTTATTCATCTCAATTGGAATTAAGGTAAAATAATCATCCAAAGATCCATCTTCAATTGGATTGGTCTCATATCCAGCAAATTTCAAATTTTTGGTGGTAAATGCATCTTTATTAACAATCATAGTTCCACCAGGAATTAATTCTTTTTGGTGAACTTTTAATGCAGCTGGATTCATGGCAACCAATACATCCGGTTTATCTCCGGGCGTATGAATATCTTTTGAACTGAATTTTATTTGGAAGGCACTTACACCAGCCAAAGATCCGGCAGGTGCACGAATTTCTGCTGGAAAGTCAGGAAGCGTACTTAAATCGTTGCCTACAATAGCTGTTGTGTCTGTAAATCGGCCACCAGTAAGTTGCATTCCATCGCCGGAATCACCGGCAAACCGAATGACGGCTTCATCAATTGTTTTGAATGTTTTTCCCATAGGTATCTGTATTAAATTGAGGGGTTAGAATTTCCGCGGAGAGGAAGAAATTTTCTTGGGTTCTAAAAAAATGAGTTTATCGTTTTCAATATTTCGTAAAAATCCGTTAAGCAATTTACCAAGATGTAGCTGAAGTGAGAAAGAAATTTATTCCCTTTTGTTGTTATTTTTTTATAAGATTCAATTGATTATGTAAAGGCAAAACATTCCGTTTATTATGGGTCAATATTCACATCATCCCCTCGGGGTCCGAATTCGATATAAAATCGATAATTTTATGGCTAAGGGAAGCTCATCCATTTTCTTGGCATTACTCGCACTTTTTACAGTGGGTTTTTTAATCATGGTATTTTTACGATTGATTGCAAATATATTCCTACCTGATGAAACACTGAGTAGCGTTAGTGAAATTCCTTGGCGAGTTTACGTTTCAGTCATGGAAGGATCTGCAGCCGAAACTGATGGAGATAGTAATTGGCTTGCAAAAGTTGTTTCGATAGTTGGTGTATTAGTTGGGCTAATTCTTTTTTCAAGTATGGTTGCATTTATAACAAGTGTCTTTGAAGCAAAATTAGCAGAATTACGTCGGGGACGTAGCCTCGTTTTAGAAAATAACCACACACTTATTTTAGGATTTGGAGATCGTATCATCGAGATTATTCGAGAACTCATTGAGGCAAATGAATCAGAACCGGATGCGGCTGTGGTTATCCTCGCTGAAGATGATAAAGAAGAAATGGATAATATCATTCGCGATAATATTAGTGATTTTGGTTCAACGCGAATCATTACCCGATCCGGTGTCGTGACAAATATTAATAATTTAAAAAAAGTAAGTGCGGCTGGCGCAAAATCAATTATCATTATGAATAGCGCTGCAAGTTGGCGATCCAAACCAGATAAAAAATTAGCAGACGCACTTGTCCTTAAATCAATTATGTCAATTATTGCCGTATGCGATGGCGAGAGCCATCCGCCAATTGTGTGCGAAATTCATTCAGATCGAGATCGTGATTTGGCGGAGCATATTTCTAATGGAACAGTCAAAGCCCTTAATGAAGTAAGTGTTTTATCTCGAATGATTGCTCAACTGGCTTTGAGTCAGAATGGTCTTTCAGTCGTCTATAGCGATATGGTTGGGTTTGATGGAAATGAATTTTATTTTTATCAACCGGATGATGGTTGGGGTGGACCACTTACCTTTGGGGAAAGTACCAACCGATTTAAAAGCAGTACACCCATGGGAATTCATACAGGAGAAGGGGAAATTATTTTGAACCCTTCACCAGAAATGGCGATTACGGATGAGGATGAACTCATTGTTTTTGCCGAAGATGATTCCACAATATTTTATTTTAATGAACCAGTCTTTAAGTCAAAAGTCTCAGTCATTCCAAAAATTGAAGCCACATTACGAACTCAAAGAGTTGCCTTGTTAAACTGGACACCGAAAACTGAAATCATCATGGAAAAACTTTGCAGTTATTTACCAGCAGGATCTGAGTTATGTACTTNTGTCAGTGAAAAAAATGAAGATATGCATTCTTTCAAAACAATATTAAAAAACGCCTATCCGGATTTACACATTTCAATTAATGAATTGGATTTTAATGACTTAAATAAGTTGCGCGATATTGAACCGCAAAGCTTTGACAGTTTACTCATCTTATCGCCAGGAGGAAAAACGATTGAAGAAATGGATGCTTATGTTATTTCATTATTAATTCGCATCCGTCAGATCCTTCTTGAAACTAATAAAACACAATGGCCCAAACTCATCACAGAAGTAATGGATAGTGAGAATATCGACATTATTCTCAATAGTGGTGTGGAAGATTTTATGGTGTCAAACCAATTTGTTTCCCAAATTATGGCACAAGTTTCAGAAGAACCTTTGGCTTTGGACGTGTATGATGATCTTTTTCAGGCAGAAGGCAGCGAGCTTTATATTAAGCCTGTTTCCTACTATTTCGATTTCGATGGTAAAGATTCCATAACAGTACCTTATGGTGAATGTGTGCAAGTTGCTCAACTCCGAAAAGAAGTCATATTGGGTGTTCAACTCCAATCGGAACAAAAAAATAAAGATAAAATGTTCGGTATTTCATTAATTCCAGATAAGAATGATGAGTTCATTCTTTCCCCCAATGATGGCTTAATTGCTTTAGCACCGGACGAGTCTTAAAATAAAATTATTAATGTCATTTTCAAAACATCCAATAAATCATTAATAATTGTGAGATGCTGGTTGGTAGAAAATGAAAATAACCAAACAAAATAAAATGAATAAAAACAAAGAACAAATAAGGCTCACAACTTTGAGCCACGGCTCCGGTTGAGCATGCAAGATTGGTCCGAGTGACCTAGCCCAGGTTCTGGGTAATCTTAAAATTCAAAAACATGAATCCGTCGTGTTGGGCTTTGATGGCGCAGACGATGCTGCCGCCGTGCGTCTCGATTCTGGGAAAATCATCATTCAATCGGTTGACTTTTTTACACCCATTGTGGATGACCCTTATCTATTTGGACAAATTGCAGCTGCCAATTCACTTTCCGATATTTATGCCATGGGCGGAAAACCACTTTTCGCTTTAAATATTGTTGGTTTTCCCATCAACGATTTACCCAAATCAATGTTAACAGCAATACTACAAGGTGGTGCAGACAAAGCTCAAGAAGCAGGAATTCCCATAGTGGGGGGACATTCCGTCGATGACAAAGAACCTAAATATGGCTTGGTTGTTACGGGCGAAGTAGAAGAATCCAAGATGTGGAAAAATTCCGGTGCAAAAGTGGGTGATGTCCTGATTTTAACCAAACCACTGGGAACTGGTGTGATTGCCACAGGAATAAAAAAAGGGGTGGCTCCTCAAGATTCTATAGACACGGCAATAAAATCNATGTCAACACTCAATAAAAGTGCTGCTGAAAAATTAAATGGATTAGACGTTCATGCTGTTACGGATGTTACAGGGTTTGGATTATTAGGACATTTAAAAGAAATGTGCCAAGGAAGCACTGTATCAGCCGAAATCAATTTTTCTAAATTATCCTTTTTACCAGGAGTTCGGGAATTAGCAAAATCCGGGATAATACCGGGTGGAACTCGACGTAATCTTGACTATGTAAAAGATTTTGTTTCTTTCGATTCCAATTTGTCTGAATTAGATCAACTGTTAGCTACAGATGCCCAAACTTCTGGTGGATTGCTTATTTCACTTTCGGAATCGGAAGCGGACACATTTATTCAACGATTTGGAATAAATGCAAAAATTATTGGACGAATCACCAAGCCATCGCAAAGCCTAATTTCATTGGTTTAATTTATATACGACTAAAATAGTCGTAAATAACTCTTGAAGATTTATCAAGCAATCTAGTAATTTCACAACTGGATCTTGGAACAATGTTAAAAATTACCCGAAAAGTCGAATATGCCCTTATTTCATTGCGTCATTTGCAGCAGAAAGAGAAAGGGCAACTCTCTTCAGCCAAAGAGATTGCAGATGCTTATTTAATTCCACAAGAATTGTTGGCAAAGATTCTTCAGCACCTTTCCCGCGAAAAAATTATTGAAGCTGTAAAAGGACCTGCCGGTGGATATAAAATTACCACGGATCCAAACACCATTAATATGACAAAATTTTTTGAACTTATGGAAGGTCCCATGGGTATTATGGATTGTTCTTTAGATACCAGTTGCGACCAATTAAATGCCTGCAATATTCGAACACCTATCAACCGAATCAATGATTCCATTCGGACCATGTTTGATAAAATGACCTTAGCTGATATTACTTATTAGAGAAATAAACAAATAATGTTCTTCATAATAAAAACAAATATTGAAATAATACGCGACACTTTTTACCCTTCGCAATTGGATAAATTATGAAATTAAAAGAGAAAGTAATCGAAGTATTAAAACAATGTTTTGATCCTGAAATTCCCGTGGACCTATGGAACCTTGGGCTTATTTATGATATTAAGTTTGATGAATTTTCACCACAGAAAACAGATGTAAAAATTACAATGTCATTGACAACCCCAGGCTGTAGTATGGGCAATCAAATGGCAAACGATATAAAAGAAAAAGTTTCTGCCATGGATGAANTAAATGACGTTAATGTAAATGTCACATTCGATCCACCATGGAAACCAGAAATGATGAGTGATGAAGCCCGAAATAAATTAGGATTTGATCCAACACCGGTTCCAAAAAGTGAACCTAAAATTGAAATGGAGTGGGAATAATGAGCGAAACAATTCAAAACACAAAATCGCTGGAAGAACAGCAGAAAGATTTTCAAACCGCCAAAATTACCGTATCTAAAAATGCAGTAAAACGATTGAAAGCCGTCATGACATCTGACGGAAAAGCTGATCATTTTCTTCGTATGTCTGTTGAAGGTGGCGGCTGTTCCGGTATGACTTATAAAATGGATTTTGAAAATGAGAAAGCTGAATTTGATAAGCAATTTGAATCCAATGGACTCACCATTGTTTGCGATTTAAAAAGCTGGCTTTATTTAAAAGATATAGAAGTGGATTTCTCCGATGACTTGCTAAATGGCGGATTCAAGATTAAAAACCCAAATGCTGAACGGACTTGCGGTTGCGGGACGAGTTTTTCTGCTTAACACATAATTACGATTTAAATATTTATAAACCATGAGTAACGAACAGCAAATCATTGACGAAAGTCTAAACAAAGATTACGAATACGGATTTGTTACTGATATAGAATCAGAAACACTCCCTCCCGGACTTGATGAAAATGTAATTCGAACTATTTCTGCTAAAAAAGATGAACCCGAATGGCTCTTGGAATGGCGGCTCAAGGCTTATCGTCACTGGCTCAAAATGGATGAGCCAAAATGGGCTAAAGTCGTTTATCCGGAGATTGATTATCAAGCCATTAGCTATTATTCAGCTCCAAAAAAAATGAAAGAGCTTGCCAGTTTAGATGAAGTGGATCCAGAATTGTTAGCGACTTATACAAAACTCGGAATTCCGTTAGAAGAACAGAAAATGCTTTCTGGTGTTGCTGTGGATGCGGTTTTTGATAGTGTATCCGTTGCAACAACTTTCAAAGAAGAATTGAAAAAAGCTGGCGTCATTTTTGGAAGTTTTTCTGATGCTGTCAAAAATTATCCAGAATTAATTCAAAAATATCTCGGCTCTGTTGTTCCCTACACAGATAATTATTATGCTGCACTGAATTCAGCTGTTTTTACGGATGGATCATTTGTTTACATCCCAAAAGGGGTCCGTTGCCCCATGGAACTTTCTACCTATTTTAGAATCAATGAAGCAAACACAGGGCAATTTGAACGAACATTAATAATTGCAGATGAAGGAAGTTATGTCAGTTATCTAGAAGGATGTACTGCACCCCAACGAGACGAGAATCAACTTCATGCTGCAGTTGTGGAATTGGTGGCCCACAAAGATGCGACCATTAAATATTCAACAGTACAAAATTGGTATCCCGGACACCCTGAAACAGGTGCTGGCGGTATTTATAATTTCGTCACAAAACGTGGAATTTGTCTCGAAGAGAATTCTCATATATCCTGGACACAAGTTGAAACCGGATCAGCGGTTACTTGGAAATACCCATCTTGTATATTAAAAGGTGATAATTCCGTAGGCGAATTTTATTCCGTGGCCGTGACAAATAATTTTCAACAAGCGGACACGGGAACAAAAATGATTCACTTGGGAAAAAACACAAAAAGCACCATTATTTCGAAAGGTATTTCAGCAGGTCAAGGACAGCAAACTTACCGTGGTGAAGTTAAAATTATGAAAGGTGCCGAAAATGCTCGAAATTTTTCACAATGCGATTCAATTCTTATAGGTGATAAGTGTGGTGCGCATACTTTCCCTTATATCGATGTTAGAAATCCGACGGCACAAATGGAGCACGAAGCCACTACGTCAAATATTGGAGAAGATCAACTCTTCTATTGTAACCAAAGGGGTTTATCTACGGAAGATGCTGTTTCTATGATTGTAAATGGTTTTTGTAAAGATGTGTTTAAACAACTCCCAATGGAATTTGCTGTGGAAGCAACAAAACTTATGGAAGTGAGTCTTGAAGGATCCGTAGGTTAATTTTTAAAATGTAAATATGTAGTTATGTAAAACGTAATTAGCTGGAAATCGTAATAAAAAGAAAATTTATAGAATTGATACAAACAAAGTTACTTCACTATTAAAAAAAACTATGCTAGAAATTAAAAACCTACATGCCAGCATTGATGGCAAAGAAATATTAAAAGGGATAAATCTGTCTCTAAACTCAGGCGAAATGCACGCTATTATGGGACGAAATGGGTCAGGGAAAAGTACATTATCAAATATAATTACAGGTCGAGAAGGCTACATAATATCTCAGGGTGATATTCTGTTTAAAGGTAATTCTATTTTAGATTGGTCTCCCGAGAAACGAGCCTTGACTGGAATTTTTATGTCTTTTCAATATCCTGTCGTAATTCCTGGTGTAAATAACACATACTTTTTAAAAGCAGCATTAAATGCAAAACGAAAAAATGCTGGAGAAAAACCATTAGATGCAGCTGGATTCCTGAAACTTATCAAAGAAAAATTGAAAGAAGTTGATATGGATCCAAAATACCTCCAACGCGCTGTAAATGAAGGATTTTCCGGTGGCGAGAAAAAACGAAATGAAATTCTTCAAATGCTAACATTAGAACCATCCTTAGCCATATTGGATGAAACAGATTCTGGTTTAGATATTGATGCACTCAAAATTGTGGCGGAAGGTGTGAATAAATACCGTAATTCTGAACGATCTTTTTTGGTCATTACCCATTATCAACGATTACTCAAATACATTGAACCGGATTTTGTCCATGTGTTGATTGATGGTGAAATTGTGAAATCTGGCGGAAAAGAATTGGCCTTGGAATTGGAAGAAAAAGGATATAGTTGGTTGGAATCATGAACATTGCTCGCTTCCAAACTGAATTTGATAAAATGATGAATCGAGATTATTTTTCTGAAAAGGTTCATCCTATGCGACAAGAAGCTTTTATAAAATTTTTAAAAGTCGGAATTCCGACAAAAAAATGGGAAGATTGGCGACACACAAATTTATCTTCTATTTCTAAAGAGAGCTTCCGATTATCTGACGGGCAAGATGCACCCAAAAGTGATATTGATATTTCTCAATACAATATTAATGATTTAGAAACAGTTGTCATTTATAATGGTCATTATCTAGAAGCACTATCATCTATTCCGGCTGGTGTGCAACTTCTGTCTGGATTGGAATATTTAGAAAAAAAGGATTCGGGATTCAACTCTCCTGAGCACTCCCCTTTTGACCTATTAAATACGGCATTCATGGATAGTGGTATGTCCATTGTTGTTGACCAAAATGTTATTGTTGAAAAACCAATTCGGATGCTTTTTATTTCTTCTGGTTTAGAGAGTCTCATGGTAACGCCCCGAGTTCATATTGATTTGGGTGAATCAAGTTCATTGACGTTTATCGAACAACACGTGGGAGAATCCACATCCTTTTTTCAAAATGAGTCTGTATTTATAACTTTAGGGCAAAATGCTCAATTAAATCATATTAGAATTCAATCTAATTCTGTCACAACAGCAAACATTGTAAATATTCAAGTAGAACAAAATGCAGATAGCCAATACACTTTTTTCCAATTTGCGGATGGGAGCCAACTAGGGCGACTCAATATCCGTGCTGAACTAAAGGGCGAGGGCGCCAATTGTGCTATCAATGGATTGGCACTTTCCAATAATTCCCAGCATTTGGATAACCATATTATAACAGATCATCAGGTTCCAAATTGTACAAGTTCCCAAAATTTTAAAACAGTACTTCAGGATCATTCTTCAGGTGTTTTTAATGGACGAACAATCGTTCGGAAAGATGCACAAAAAACTGATTCAACTCAATCAAACAAAAATTTATTGTTATCCAAAAGCGCTCTTATGAATTCAAATCCACAATTAGAAATTTATGCGGATGATGTAAAATGTGCTCACGGTTCAACAACGGGTGCTTTAGATACAGATGCCCTTTTTTATCTGCGGTCTCGTGGATTGAATATTCTATCAGCCAAAGCATTATTGGTTCGTGGCTTTGCCACAGAATTATTGGACAAAATAAAACATGATGGAATCCGAGACTTTATCACTGAAAGATTTGACATATGGCTTACGGAGAATTCAACAAAATGACAGTTCTGGAAAGATTGCAAGAAATGAATGATTTATTTTCCATTTTTGATAATCCAAAAGATAAGTTTATTCAGCTTATGGATATGGCAAAGGAATCGGAAGGATTAACTGATTCAGAAAAATTAGAGATCAATAAAATTAATGGCTGTACCTCACAGGCTTGGGTTACTGCCAAACACAATTCGGATGGAACATTTTTATTCAAAACAGATTCGGATGCTATGATTGTAAAAGGATTACTCGCATTATTAGAAACCATTTTTAGCAATCAAACTTCGGATGAAATTTTATCCATAAATAGCCCCGATATTTTAAAATCTGTTGGTTTAGACGGCGCTGTAACCAGTCAACGCACCAATGGTTTTTCAAGTGCTATTGAGAAAATTCAAGGATTTGTAAAATGAATCAAGTGCCCAATGAATCAATTAGATTATTAAGAGACGTAGATGCCAACATGGTTCCCTCAGGTGATGAAGTAAAATTGCTTGCCGGAAATTTGGTGCGAGTGACCCAAGCTCTTGGAGGGAATTACACCATTTTAATTAATGGGAATATGGTTCAGATTTCTGCCGAGAATGCAGATTCTCTCGGATTTGAAGTCCAGAAAATCTCTGAAAGCGATGCGCCAAAAGGGAGTCATGAAAACCAAATCTGGGATCAACTCAAAACCTGTTATGATCCAGAAATACCCATTAATATTGTTGAACTTGGACTCATTTATGGGTTGGATATTTCTGATATAGATGAGGGAAAAAGTGTGAATATTAAAATGACTCTCACAGCACCCGGTTGTGGCATGGGCCCCATGATCGCTGGAGAAGTGGAACGAAAAGTAAATGCAATAAATGGTGTGGAAGTTGTGGTGGTGGACCTGGTTTGGGAACCGCAATGGAACCGAGATATGATGAGCGAAGCAGCACAACTTGAATTGGGAATGTTTTGATTAAATTAGTTTTAACGCAAATGCGCAATGTATATTTTATAATTATGAAAAATATTTCGTCGTTTATTTTTTTTACTTTTTTGATTTTATTTCTTTGTGACTCTGCGTCTTTGCGTTTCCAAAATAAAAAATCTTCGTGACTTGATTGACTCATAAAATGTTCTCCCCCTCCAAAATCAAAAAAGATTTTCCAATTTTTACCGATTCAAATTTAGTTTATCTAGATAATGCCGCCACCTCCCAGAAACCCCAAGCTGTTTTAGATGCTGTTGATTCATTGTATAAAGAAGCAAACGCCAATGTACATCGTGCACTTTATTCTTTGGGGAGTGAAGCCACAGAACGGTTTGAAAATTCCCGGAAAAAAGTTGCAAACTTTATTAACGCTAATTCAAAAGAAATTATTTTTACCAGCGGAACGACTGAATCCATTAACCTATTAGCTCGTTCCTTAGGCAATACATTAAAATCGGGAGATGAAATACTCATCTCTGAAATGGAGCATCATTCTAATATTGTTCCTTGGCAATTGGCTGCCAAGCGAACCGGCGCCACCTTAAGATATTTATCCATCAAAAAAACGGGCGAATTAGACCTTTCAGAACCAGAAAAATATTTCACAAAAAAGACAAAGATTGTTTCTTTAACACACATGTCGAATGTATTGGGGACGATTAACCCAATAAAAGGTCTAGCCAAATTGGCGCATAATGTTGGGGCAATTTTCATTGTTGATGGCGCGCAAGGCGCTTCCCACCTTCCTGTAAATATGAAAGAATTAGACTGTGACTTTTATGCTTTCTCCGGACATAAAATGTTAGGTCCAACCGGAATTGGTGTCCTTTGGGGAAAAACAAAACTGCTTGAAGAAATGGAACCATTCATGGGCGGCGGAGAAATGATTAATACTGTTTCCATGGAATCATCCACGTGGAATGATATTCCTTACAAATTTGAAGCCGGCACACCGAATTTTGCTCAAGCGGTTGGACTTGGTGCAGCCATTGATTATTTAGAAAATATTGGCATGGAAGCTATTGAATTACATGAAAAAACTCTCCTGAATTATGCATTGAACAAAATGAATCACATGGATGGAATTAGAATTCATGGTTCTGCTAAAGATCGGGGTGGTGTAATCAGTTTTAATGTGGATGGGATCCATCCTCATGATTTAGCTCAATTTTTAAATGAAGATAATATTGCGATTCGTGTGGGGCATCATTGCGCACAACCGCTTCTCAAAACATTAGGCGAATCCGCCACAGCAAGATTGAGTTTTTATATTTATAATGATGAGAACGATGTGGATAAATTCTGTGACTCTNTGAAAACAATAATGGGATACTTTTAACAATTCCCCTATGTTTCGACTCCCTGNCTGTCGGCAGACACGGCGCTCAACAACCGGGGAAATCAATTTTATTAGACGACTNTTTAGATGAANGAATTATTTGTAAATTTGATAATTATAAAAGGAGTTATCTTTGCCGACAATTTCTATGTTTTATGGGATAATTGTTTTCATGTTTTCTTTCGATGATAAAAAACATCATGTTCCACATATCCATATCAATTATGCAGAATATAACGCAAGTATTTCAATCACTAGTGGTAATATAATTGCTGGAAATTTCCCAAAGAAAAAACTAAAACTTGTTCAAGCGTGGATAGAAATCCACAGAGATGAATTAAATGCTCTGTGGAAACTGGCTATTCAAGGTGAAAGTTTATATAAAATTGAACCACTGAAATAAGGGGGAATTATGTTACTGGTTAAATCAGTCAAACCAAAAAATAATAATACATTACTTGTTGAACTATCAAATGGTAAAACAGGGATCTTTGATGTTAAGCCATATCAAGACAAAGGCATTTTTACCGAATTAAAAAATCTAATATATTTCAAACAAGTAAAACTGTACTTTGGTGGGGTTGCATGGCCAAATGGTCAAGATTTTTCTGCCGATACTATCGAATATGAATTGTTAGAGCAAACTGAACGCATCACACCCGCCATTGCCGAATCAAAAACAAAATTTGGGAAAAAATAACAACATAAAAAGATGAAAACAATTTTATTAGACGACTTTTTAGATGAAGGAATTATTCGCGAGAAATCATTCCAAAAAATGATGGATGACCATGATTTCGACCAATACCAAAATGAAAAGGTCATTATTAAAGGTTGTGCCAGTGTAATGGTGCCAACTTGGGCTTATCTAATGTTAACGGCTCAACTCGCCCAAGTTGCTGATAAGATCTATTATGGTGAGCCGCGATATGCTGTGAAAGTATTTAATCGAAAAGAAACCTAAAATATAAGAGATGAATCAATCGTGAAAGATCGTGTCAGTTGGGNAAAGTACTTTATGAATATTGCCACAGAAGTGGCNACTCGATCCACCTGCGATCGGAAGCATGTGGGTGCAGTCATTGTGCGAGAAAAAACCATTCTATCTACTGGATATAATGGCAGCATTAAAGGGCTTCCCCATTGCGATGAAGCGGGACACGAAATGGTGGATGGACACTGTATTCGAACCACCCACGCAGAAGCCAATGCAATCGCGCAAGCAGCAAAAAATGGCGTCGGGATAAAAGATGGCGAAATTTATGTGACCGCTTCTCCCTGTTATAATTGTTTTAAACTTATTGCAAACTCCGGAATTAGGGCCATTTATTACGATGAGTTTTACCGAAATGACCGAATTATTGAACATGCTAAAGAAGCCGGAATTGATTTAATTCCACTCAATTAATTTCACTTAATTTATTTTTTAATCTCTTCATTCAACTTTTGGAATGAATGGAAATTAATGCCTAAACTTTGGCGTGAAGTACCTTTCCCCGATTCTCATCTTTTTCTCTAGTCTTTCAGCTGAAATATATGATGTTTCCATTCCTGAAAATGACACAGCCAGTTACAATTATGCTGATTTCCGCATGTGGGTAAATGATGACACAGACACCCTTCGTGGCATTTACTGGTTTATGCACCCGAATAACGGCGATTCCCGAAATATTGTAACAGATTCCGCTTACCAAGCTCTGGCGAGCGGTCAAGGTTTTGCACTCATGGGTGCCCATATTTATAATATGCACATGAGTACAGGCATTGGCGATGCTGTGATTGCTGCCATGGATTCTTTCGCTGTTTTGTTTCGCCACGATGAATTAGAATTTGTTCCTTTTTTTATCAATGGATATTCTTGGGGTGGCCAATTCGCCTATCATTTTACCAAATGGATTCCTGAACGGATTGTTGGGTTCATTACTCAAAAAGGTGGATTCCACAATACCGATCCTGCCGATGATGCCATAGAGGTCCCTGGACTTATGTTTGTAGGTGAAAATGATCTTCCCTACCGAATCGAAAATTTAACTGGGATTTTATTAGAGCATCGCCCCTTGGGTGCAAAATGGATTTTAGCAATGGAGCAAGGTGCCGGACATTCTCAAATTACAGACACTCCATTTTTAGATTCATTTTTTAATACAGTAACAAATCTTCGACTTCCGGATTCTATGGATGTTTTTTCCACCATTTCTTTAAATCCCATACAAGATTCCATTGGATGGTTCGGCAATCAGAATTCTTGGACGATTGGCTCTTTTGATTGTTACAATGGCGTGATTGATTCTTCTTCTTGGTGCCCATCCAGAAATGTTGGAGAACGATGGCAGAATTTTGTTTCGGAAGGATGGATTTCTGATACGAGTGAATGCGATGGAATAATCGAGCCGACTATCCGCATCCCTGCAGAATGGGAAGAACAGGAAGCCATTTGGCTACAATGGCCGCTACAGGTGGAGCATTGGATGCGCCCGGAAATGGCGGCCACAATAACAGCAATTCAAGCGTATGAACCCGTGCATTTAATTGTTGAAAATGCTGAACATCAATCTCAAGCAGAAACCGAAATTCAAAACCAAGGTGGTGATTTGTTAAATATCACATTTCATATTCAGCCACACAATAACGCATGGTTAAGAGATAATGGGCCTCTTTATGTAGCGCAAAATGAAAATCTAATTATTCATGATATGGGTTTTGATGCATGGGGAGGATTGGTGGAAGATTTTGAAGAAGATGACATTATTCCAACTCTTATAGGAGATTGGCTAAATTTACCGGTTGAACCCATTAATTTTATTATGGAGCGCGGAAATTTAGAGTTTAACGGCTCCGGAACATTAATTACAAATTGGGATTGTTGGGCAGATCGAAACCCAAATCTGGATCAAGATATATTAAATGTTTATTTAAAACAAATCTGGGGATTGAATCAAATTGTGTGGACTTATGGACATTCTGATTATGATGTAACAACTGGACATATTGATGGTGTGGCTCGATTTGTTAACGATTCTACCGTTGCAGTGGGTGAATTCACAGATACGAATGATGAGGATGCATGGTATTATAATTCTGCTGCCGATTCGATTGAGAATGCAGGATTCAATGTGGTACGAATTGACATGCCGGGATATATCAATTTTTATAATTTTACAATTCCTGCAATTTATATGAATTGGGTTCAGATAAATGGCGCCATTATTGGAAATGCTTATAATGTTTCTGAATGGGATGATGCCGCTCAAACTTCTTTAGAAATATTATTCCCAGACCATGAAGTTATTTTACTGTACACACCCGAAGTCAACATTTCCGGAGGTGGAATACATTGTATTACCAATGACCAACCTCAACAAAATACCCTTGCTTCTGATCAGCAAAATCCCATTCCTGTAAAATTCAAAATCTTTCCACCTTATCCAAATCCCTTTAATCCAATAACAACCATCCGGTTTAATTTGGGTGAAACACGTATTTCCCCGAAATCGGGGCTCAATAACCGTACCGTGTCTCTACATATTTTTGATATAACTGGTCGTTTGGTAGAAACATTAATTAATGGAAAAATGGAACCCGGAAACCATGAACTAAAATGGGATGCTTCTGAATTTGCCAGTGGAATTTATTTTGTTGAATTAGTTTCCGGACAAAAGCGATCTGTGCAAAAATTGGTTTTGCTAAAGTAATTTTTTTGCCTTATTGTTTAACGTTATGTTAGATGCACAACACTTAAAGCAAACCCTTTCCAATATCAATAGCCGAGGCTATAAAGCTTATAACCAGATCAAAGGCAATTTTGGATTCCCTGATTTTGAACTATTTATAGATCATGTCCAAGGTGATCCTTTTGCCCAGCCCTCCAAAATTCGGATTCGAGTTTCTCAAAGTATTGCAAAAATTCCAAATGACCTTTGGCCGAATGCCATCCGAAAAATTGCAGTTGAAGATTTTATAGCTCGTGAAGTTCGCATTGCCATTAAAAAAACCGTTACACCCAAAAAAGGTACGGGGAAAAGTGGACTCATATATATTGATGCAGGCGGACAAGAAGTTTTGGAACGAACTGCTGTGGTTATCACCAAAGATTGGATTGAATCCCGCATACAAGTTGGGCTCCCTGCCAATGGCAGAACTATTCTAGGATTTGAAGCGATTGAAGTACTGTGCAATGAAATTCCAATTATTGTTGAACAATCCTTAAAATGGAAAAATATAGATCAAATTGACTTTACTCATTTTGTGGAATGTGTAGAAAATCAGGCGTTAATTCGGCGTCAGTTAGGTGAGGAAAATTTATCTGCTTTTGTAGCAAACGGCTCCATTTTACCTCGTGCTTCCGGCGTCAGCGATAAACCTTTAACTGGAAATAATGTTGTAGTATTTCAATCACCGAAAACTTTTGAAACATCGTTTGAATTGAAAAATCCGATCTCTGATGGTAAAACTATTATTCATGGCATGGGTATTCCCAAGGGTATTACTTTGATTGTTGGTGGTGGTTATCACGGCAAATCCACTTTACTGAAAGCTTTGGAGAAATGTGTATATCCACACATCCCTGGAGATGGGCGAGAGTATGTTATTACCAATCCGGATGCTGTAAAAATTCGAGCTGAGGATGGACGCCGAATTGAAAAAGTGAATATTGATCCTTTCATTACCAATTTGCCGCAAAGTATCAATACCGATTCTTTTTGCAGCGAGGATGCCAGCGGAAGTACAAGTCAAGCCGCCAACATTATGGAAGCGTTAGAAGTGGGTTGTAATCTTCTGCTATTGGACGAAGATACATCTGCCACAAATTTTATGGTCCGCGATGCGCGGATGCAGAAATTGGTTCATAAAGATCAGGAGCCTATTACGCCCTTTGTGGATCGTGTTCAGGAATTATATGAGAATCAGGAAGTTTCAACTATTTTGGTTATGGGCGGTTCCGGTGATTATTTTGATGTGGCGGACACTGTCATCAAAATGCAAGAATATCTTCCTCATAATGTAGGTGACGAAACTAGAAAAATCGTAAAAGATCATCCAACTCAAAGACAGGTAGAATCACCAAAACCCATGGAGCAGATTTTAGGACGAATTCCCATTTCTTCGAGTTTTGATTCATCACGAGGACGCAAACAAGTAAAAATCGATATTCAAGGTCAGGATAAAATTATTTATGGGACAGAAATGATTGATCTTCGATTTGTGGATCAATTGCTTGAAACAAGTCAAACACGTGCTATTGGTCATGCCATTTATTTTGCCACCCAAAGTATAATGAGTGAGTCTGAATCATTAGAAGAAATTTTGAATTGTCTGGATGATTATTTCAACAAAAACGGATTAGATTCTCTCGATCCTTTTTATCAGAAAGAGAAACATCCGGGGAATTTTTCACGTCCCCGTAAATATGAGATTGCGGCAGCCATCAATCGGATGCGCTCATTGAAAATTTTAAAAAATTAAATCAATGAAGTCAATCTTGACATCCCTTCTCTTATTACTGATTTCCGTTTATCTAATTATTACAGCAATTTTATTTTTTGCTCAATCATCTATTATTTTTTTTCCACGAAAAATTGCAGCACATCAAATTCCCTTTCTAACCCAATTCAAATCGAATGAGATTACAATCGATCATGATGGAACTTCTCTACACGGCTGGTTTATTCAAAATGAGATGAACCCGGAAAATCCATTGATTATTTATTATGGCGGGAATGCGGAAGAAGTCTCCCAGAATTTATATGATTTGGATAAGTTTGGCGATCATTCCATTTTATTCATGAATTACCGCGGCTATGGCAACAGTGATGGACGCCCTGGACAGAATGCTCTTTTTGCAGATGCGCTATTCATTTTCGACTTCATTTCAAAAAAATACCATATTTCCCCCGAAAAAATCATTCTCATGGGACGCAGTCTCGGGTCTGCTGTTGCAATCCATATGGCAAGTCAAAGACAGGTTAAAGCTGTTTTATTGGTTACACCTTTCGATAATTTGATTAATATTGCCAAAAAGAATTATCCTATTTTCCCGATTAAACACCTGCTCAAACATCCATTTCTTTCAGATCAAATTGCTCCAAGAATCACGTGCCCCATGATGGCTATTCTTGGTGAGCAAGATCAAATCATTCCCAATGAACGATCGCTAGCTCTGCTTGAAAAATGGGGTGGG
>JGI26243J51142_1000186_pt1 | contig 31959 bp, 31 predicted proteins | sample SaaInlV_130m_DNA_FD_51142 | JGI IMG/M metagenome (IMG submission 51142)
AGAAATCCCACCGCAGAATCTACAAGAACACAACTCAACCACGAAACCCTTAACGACTGAGAAAAAAGCAATAACAGCCTTAAGCCAATTAAATGCCCATAGCAACGGTTATTCATTAACTATCCACAGGCCTTTCAATCAGTCCTGGAACTTGGTTGAAAAAGTACTCACTAACAATTCCATCCCCATTAAAGACCGTAATCGCAATCAAGGCCTGTACCTTATTAGCCTCAATGACTACTTAAAATCACATCATAAAAAAGAAAACTTCCTACCCTTTTCATTAGGTGACCTCTTTACCGTAACGCCCCGTGATCAAGAAATTAAGCTAATACTTACCCAATATGATAATTCAATACAGCTTTATGCAGAATGGAATGACCAGACTAAAACTGCTGACAACACCCAATCCAATAGCAACTCATCGCCCATAAACCTAACGAATGACGAGGTATTAGTTACATTACTCAAATCAATTTATGAAACTATTAATAGCGATACAATTCCCTTACGCTGATAAGCCTTCGTATTGCATTCAACCGTTCATCTCTATATTCGCACGACAGAAAATCAACCACTAACTTTCATAACTCTTCTGACTACCAAAAACAGTCTGCCAATCCTGATTAAATTGCTCAACTGCCGGGTGAACAATGCCGGGCTAACCAACCCCTCAACCACATTGACCGGTAGGGTAATTGCACCTACGCCAAGTTTTAAAACGCGCAATACCTGCTGACTATTTTTGAAACTGGCCGGTAATAATACCGAATCAAACTGATTGCACTCTACCAAATCTTGCAAGTCAGAAACGACAGCTACACCGTCAATACCTAATACATCCATCCGGTTAACATAAGGCGCCAAATAATCTGCACCACACGCCGCTGCTAGAAAACCTTGTTCCGCACTATATATAGCTGTCGCCAAAACAGGAATCGCATCACGTTTGATCTGACGAATAGCCGCTAAACCTATTTCAGTAGCAGGAACTTTCACCACAATATCATAGGGAAGTGCATGCAGTTTTTGGGCTTCTAAAACCATTCCTTCTACCGAGTCTGAAACCACCTGAATATGAACACGTGTATGACCTCCTAAAAGAGATGTAATTTCAGGCAACAACCGATTGATACCGATGCCTGCTTTGGCTAGAATTGTAGGATTAGTGGTAATCCCTTTTAAAGGTAAGCAATGATTAAATCGAGAGATTTGCTCCAGATCAACGGTATCCAGATAAAATTCAATCATAAAACTCCTTATCTATTTAAAATCAAAATATTTCTACATTGCGCTTAACACTAAAGTAATCGAACTTTAAATGAACGACCTTTTAATCGACCTTCTGTTAATTTAGCCAATGCAGAATCAACGACACCCCGATTAACGGCCACATACGCTCGATTTTCAAAAAGATCAATTTTACCCACTTGAGTGCCGGCGATACCTTTATGACCCGTCAGTGCACCCAAAATATCACCCGCTCTGAGCTTTTGTTTTTTACCCCCATCAATTTGTAACGTTTCCATAGGCGGTTTATACGTATATTGTCCTAATAGCGTTGTTGACGGAAGGGGCTCTGGCTCAATCGTTAAATTAATATACTTTTCCAACTGAGAAACTTTATAGTGTTCCTTCTCAGCAAACAAACTACAGGCAATACCTTTGCTCCCTGCCCGACCCGTACGACCAATCCGATGAATATGAATTTCAGGATCACGGGCAATATGATAGTTAATGACTGCATCCAATGAGTCAATATCAAGACCCCTTGCCGCAACATCCGTTGCAACTAAAACCGAAACACTTCTATTAGCAAAACGTACCAGCGTTTTATCACGATCTTTTTGTTCAAGATCCCCGTGTAGTGCCAGAGCGCTAAAACCAGAATCGATCAATTGATCAGCTACTTCTTGTGTTTCACGCTTGGTATTGCAAAAAACAACGGTTGAGGTTGGGCTATGATTTAACAACAATAATTGCAATGCAGTAAACCTGTGANCGGTATTTTCTACCGTATAAAAATATTGCTTAATACTACTAGAGTCATGAGTTTCTTCTACTTTAGCCATGANGGGCTGTNTCATTATACGCTGAGCAATCTTCTGTATTTGATCGGGAAAGGTCGCACTAAACAATAAGGTCTGTCGCTGTTTAGGCACCTGCTCAACTATCGCATCCAAGGCAGACTGAAACCCCATATCAAGCATCCTATCGGCTTCATCAAGGACTAACGTTTTGACATGTTCTAAATTCAAAGTACCTTTTCTTAAATGATCCTCAATACGNCCCGGCGTACCCACAATTATATGCGCACCGTGCTCTAATGAACCAACTTGAGGNCCTAACGGAACCCCACCACATAAAGTCAGCACCTTAATATTGTGAATCGTACGNCCTAATTTACGTACTTCTTTTGCAACTTGATCTGCTAACTCCCTCGTTGGGCAAAGAATTAATGATTGCACCCGAAATAGTTTAACGTTCAGACTGTTTAAAACGCCTAACCCAAATGCAGCGGTCTTACCTGAGCCTGTTTTACCTTGGCCAATNACGTCTTTACCATCAATAATAAAGGGTAAACTTTGCGCCTGAATAGGCGTCATAAACCGGTATCCTAACGTGGCAATATTTCTAATAATATCGGGGTGTAAATTTAGCGTAGAAAAAGGATCTTGACTCAAACTAGTGTCCTATAAAGGGTATTTAAAAATNAGACTTGGTCACCCAATAAAACCTATCCACAAAAGAGACAACACTTCTTATTGTTTAAGCTATAGCAATAGACCAAGCGCACAAAACATCTAAAAAAAAAGGGCACAGCGAACCGCTCTGCCCTTTTATCCTATCTCCCTTAAGGAGACAAAATTGCTAGAGTATTAAACTCAAGATAATACCCTAACGAATTTTAATTTTTTTAAATTACTGTAATATTCTCAGCTTGAGGTCCTTTTTGACCTTGCGTTACAGTAAATTCAACTTTTTGACCTTCTGCCAACGTTTTGAATCCTGAACCAGAAATGGCGCTAAAATGAGCAAAAACATCCGGGCCTGATTCCTGTTCGATAAAACCAAAACCTTTTGCTTCGTTGAACCATTTAACTGTACCAGTAGTTGTAGACATAATCTATCCTATAATTTTTTCGAAAATATTTAGTACCTTAACTTTAAGTAAGGCTATTTAGCTAAAAGTGATGCTATTAATTATGAAGAACAGGACGAATACTATAGACAGAACATCGAAATGGTGTGCAAACATAAAAAAGTACTTTAAAGCTAATGTAATTATATACCGCTTTTCTCAGTAAGCAACATTTTTTCAACACTAAATTGGGTAACATGCCTGAGAGCTTTTTTATTAAAAAATGAACCCAAATAGTTAATAGATAGCTATTAATTAAAAAATATGCTTTAATTCCCCNGTTGTAAATGTATTTTGTCTTGGTTTTATCCAGTTGTACCCGATTTCATTTCTTGTGCTTTACTGTAATTCTCATTGATTAATTTACAATATTCATATTAATTCAAANAAAGGTAATTTCAGTATGGCTACAGGCACAGTTAAATGGTTCAACGAAGCAAAAGGCTTCGGTTTTATTTCCCCTTCCGAGGGCAGCAGCGATGTATTTGTTCATTACTCTTCAATTCAAATCGAAGGCTTCCGCACTTTAGATGAAGGGCAATCCGTTAGTTTTAACATTGAAGATGGCCCTAAAGGCCCTCAAGCAACTGATGTTCAACTTGCATAACCAATAGATTCTCAGGCTCCCTCCCTGCCTAACGCCTGCAGGGAGCCTTTATTCACCTTCAAACTCACACTGAGGATTAAATGAAAAAACTGTTCGTTGGAAGCCTGCCACATGATGCCACTGAAGAAAGCGTCAAAACTTTATTTGCAGAATTCGGCACCGTACGTTCTATAGAAATTGCCAGTGATATTTTTTCTGGAAGAAGCAAAGGATTTGGCTTTATTGAAATGGAAGGCCACGAAGCACGCGCTGCGATTGCCGGTCTTAACGGCAGAAGTGTTGGCGACAAACTTCTTGTCGTCAAATTTGAAGACCCTCGCAAACAAGGCCGCGGCGGTCGCCGCCGGTAAAGAACAACTTTCCTGTTAAGTGAACGGATTCATTCAACAACACAGAAAAACACCCAAGCAACAAATTCAGCAATAATTATATTTTACTGAATGTTATTTTTACCCTAAATTGACTTTCAAAAATTTAGTTACCCCAATTTATCTACCCGTAGCTCTGCAGAACACGCACACTACAAATTAATGAGACAAATTATGAGTTTTTCCCCTTTGGGCTTATCAGAGCCAATCCTTAAAGCAATAGCCGACAAGGGTTACTCAACCCCCTCACCTATTCAAGAACAAGCAATCCCTGCCATCATGAGCGGCCACGATGTTATGGCCGCTGCCCAAACAGGGACGGGGAAAACAGCGGGATTTACCCTCCCTATCCTCGAGAGACTCGCAAAAGGAAACTATGCCAAAGCCCATCAAGCAAGAGTTCTGATCTTAACACCCACACGTGAATTAGCCGCCCAAATTGGCGAAAGCGTCGTCACCTATGGAAAGCACTTACCGCTACGCTCTACCGTTGTCTTTGGTGGCGTCAAGATTAATCCACAAATAACCAAACTACGAAAGGGCGTTGATATTCTAGTTGCAACTCCTGGACGCCTGCTTGATTTACACCAGCAAAATGCCATTAATTTTAATCAACTAGAAGTATTAGTTTTAGACGAAGCTGACCGGATGCTTGACATGGGCTTTATTCATGACATTCGAAAAATTATTGCTACACTGCCTAAACGCCGTCAGAACTTAATGTTTTCTGCCACCTTCTCTAAAGATATAAGAACACTCGCAAGAGGGCTTGTTAACAACCCAATCGAGATTTCTGTGAGCCCTCGCAATACTACCGCAGAAAATGTCACCCAATGGATTTATCCTGTTGATAAAAAACAAAAAGCAGCGCTACTTTGTCATTTAATTAACGAACAGCAGTGGCAACAAGTATTAGTCTTTACCCGAACGAAACACGGCGCTAATAAACTCACACGACACCTAGAGTCGCAGGGAATAAAAGCTGCAGCAATTCATGGCAACAAAAGTCAAGCAGCCAGAACCAAAGCACTCGCTGAATTTAAAAGTTTATCCACACATGTCTTGGTCGCAACAGATATTGCTGCCCGCGGACTCGATATTGACCAACTACCCCACGTTATCAATTTTGACTTACCCAATGTCCCAGAAGATTATGTTCACCGCATTGGTCGGACTGGACGGGCAGGCTCAAACGGACAAGCAATATCACTCGTGAGTGCCGATGAATTCAAACAACTGTCTGATATTGAGCGTCTGATCAAACAAACCCTAACTCGTAAATTAATTGACGACTTCGAGCCCACTCATGATGTTCCTGAATCACAAGCCAACCATCACCTAACAAAACCTAAAAGAAATCATGTAAGTCATAGAACAAGACAGCGAGTAACGCGAAATACGAACACCGAAAAGCCAAAAAACACAAAATATTACCGCTCAAAAAGAACACCCTAATTCTTCAAACAACACCGCCTAACAATAAAATCACGTTGTTGTATATTGAGTTAAAAAACGATCCAATTGATTTGCAAAAGTTTTTCGATCCGCCTGACTCATAGTGGATGGCCCACCCGTTTGCACACCGCTGGATCGTAAAGTTTCCATAAAATCACGCATGGCCAAGCGTTCCTTTATATTATCAAGGGTATAAAGTTCACCGCGTGGATTTAATGCAAAACCACCTTTATCAATCACCTCAGCCGCCAAAGGAATATCACCGGTAATCACCAAATCACCGACAGCGAGCCGCTTAACAATCTCATTATCAGCAACATCAAACCCAGGTGCTACTTGTAGCATTTTAATATAGCGCGACGGTGGAAAACGAATTGACTGATTAGCAACTAAAGTCAACGCTATTTTAGAACGCTCGACAGCCCGGAATAAAATTTCTTTAATAACCACGGGGCAGGCATCTGCATCGACCCATATATGCATAATTATTAACTTTAAAAAATCTGCGAAAAAACAAATGAGAATTGAAAAGACAGTACAGGATTCATTGTAACTCGGCCAGTAGAAAAGCACTTACCTAAGTGACAAAAATATTGCTCTGGCGTACTTGAAATAAGCAATATTCAGTAAAAGATATCACATTCTTATCAGGGCAGGATGAATAGCAGTGGTTGAATTGGGGTGAACGAAGGGGCTCGAACCCTCGACAACCGGAATCACAATCCGGGGCTCTACCAACTGAGCTACGCTCACCATAAAATCAAAACAAGAAACTGGTACGCTTGGCAGGATTCGAACCTGCGACCCTCGGCTTAGAAGGCCGATGCTCTATCCAGCTGAGCTACAAGCGCTCTATTTATTGGTCGGGGTAGAGGGATTCGAACCCCCGACATCCTGCTCCCAAAGCAGGCGCGCTACCAAACTGCGCTATACCCCGAACACTAATACTCCAAAAAGCAAGGTAATGAAACAACGCTATGAAGCCNGCAAATAATACTGGTATTTCATCCTTCCGTCAATAATTATTTACACGCCCCAAACACCATGGTTACGACAAAAACATTATCAAACCACAGAAAAGCTTTTAGAGTAACTGACGCTTAACCGACTGATAAATATCCTCTACCGATACCTCAGCCTTTGCCAAAACCTGCTCTAATTCGGCCAACGTCTCAGCGCCATATTCTTTATCGCTTATACTGCCGACATTTATATACACATTCAATGCTGAACTCTTCAGTGCCGCATGGGCCGAAACCACACTGACGCCGGCATCAGTAACTACATTACTGTTGCCTTTTAAGGCCGCCTCCTGGCTTAATAAAATCACTTCTGCACTTGCCTTGGCGCAGGCTAAAGGCACTACGGTCGCTTCTTTTAACGCCGCCTGAATTGCCAATGTTCTACGCACTTTATCTTGCTCACTCTCTTTAGGTAAACCATAGGCCTGCATAACTTGGTTAAAACCCTCCACNTCCGCCTTAATCATAGCCGTAAAATTTTCACGCAATGCTTCTGACTTCACCAATAAAGCCTTCATATCAGACTCGACTGCGCTGTACTTTGGCTTACCAATAGTTAAATTACAAACCATGCTGGTCAATGCCGCAGCTGTTGCTCCCATCACCGCTGCCGCACTCCCTCCGCCCGGAGTGGCTCTATGACTGGCTAATTCTTCCAGAAAAAGCTGAATTGATTTATCTTTGATTTCTGTCAAGTGATCTCCCTCCNCCTAAATTCCAATTGCAGATATGATCTGCTTAACTGCAACACCCTATAGCTAATTAAATTATTTAATGACGACGCCAAGTAGTACCATCAGCACTGTCTTCTAGTACGATACCGCCCGCTTTTAATTCGTCACGAATCTGATCTGCCAACACCCAATCTTTATTTTTTTTAGCCATACTTCGTTGATTAATCCTTTCCACTATCTGCTGATCTTCTTTTGAACTGCCATCGCTATCTTGTAAAAAAGAGTCTGGGTCTTCTTGTAAAATGCCCAAACCTTCCGCCAATGTCTTTAAAGTATTCGCATACAACTCAACGCCAGGCGCATTGTCTTGTTTCAACTTATTCAAAGTATTAGTCAGAGAAAATAAAACCGCTAAGGCTTCGGGAGTATTAAAGTCATCATTCATTGCTAATTCAAAGGCCGCCTGAGACTCCATTATCAAATCTGAACCGGTAATATCAACATTCCTTAAGGCCGTATATAACCGCACTAAAGCAGCTTTAGCATCATCTAAACTTTCATTAGAATAATTAAGTGGGCTTCGATAGTGACTCGATAAGATAAAAAACCTAATCACTTCCGACGGGTAATTTTCTCGCACTTCTTTTAACGTGAAAAAATTACCAAAGGATTTTGACATTTTTTCATTATCAACGCGGACAAAACCATTATGCATCCAATAGTTTACAAACTGCTCACCGGTACCCCCGACCGACTGTGCAATTTCATTTTCATGGTGTGGAAATTGCAAATCCATACCACCCCCATGGACATCAAAATGGTTACCTAAACAACAGGTAGACATTGCAGAACATTCAATATGCCACCCGGGACGACCGCGGCCCCAAGGAGAATTCCAAAAAGGCTCATCTTCCTTTGCCTTCTTCCAGAGAACAAAATCTAAGGGATCTCGTTTACTCTTATCAATTGCAACACGCTCCCCAGCCTGCAAAGTATCCAGTTGTTTTCCTGATAATTGACCATAGTGAGGGAATTTTGAAACTGAATAAAAAACATCACCCGATGTACTCGTATAAGCTAAACCTTTTTCAAACAGCAACTGGATCAAATTAATAATTTGGTCCATTGACTGCGTCGCTCTCGGCTCAATATCAGGTGGCAATACGGCTAAAGCACGCTCATCGGCATGCATCGCATCAATAAAAAATTCAGTAAGCGATGAGATCTCTTGACCGCTTTCATTAGCACGTTTAATAATCTTATCATCAATATCGGTAATATTACGCGCATAGGTCAACTCATAACCTAAATAGCGAAAATAACGCGCCACAATATCAAAAACCACCATGACCCGCGCATGGCCAATATGGCAATAGTCATACACTGTCATACCACAGACATACAGCCCAACTTTACCTGGTACAATGGGTTTAAACGTTTCTTTTTGTCGGGTCAACGTATTAAATATTTTTAACATTTTTAATTTTTTATAAAAACAGACTTATCATTAGGAAACTCGCACGACTCGTTTGCCAAAATATTTTATCGATCAAAATACCTCTTNCAGTATAAAACCAGATTTAATAGGCCTACGATAGTCAGCGAGTATTATAGCCTAAAGAAAATTTCGATTGTTATTTGTAAAGCGGCCTAAAAAAAATTAAAATNTTCAATTACTATCGCTAGTCAGGTAAATATTAATGCGTACTTTTCATTTTTTAATACCCCTAATTTTATTTTCCCCTTTTTTATTGGCTAAGGAAACAAACATGTCAGAGATCCAAACTAAAGTTAAATTCAGCACTACTTCGGGTGATTTTATCGTCCAACTGGATACTGACAAGGCGCCAATTACAACAGCCAACTTTATTACCTATGTCACAGAAGAATTTTACACCGGTACCATTTTTCATCGCATTATTCCAAACTTCATGGCGCAGGGNGGTGGTTTTGATACTGAATTTAACCAAAAAGATGTTCATGATCCAATCATTAATGAAGCTGATAATGGCCTTGAGAATAATCGCGGCACCCTCGCAATGGCACGAACGTCAGATCCCGACTCAGCAACCGGACAATTCTTTATCAATTACAAAGATAATGATTTCTTAAATCATACCAACCCTACGCCCTCAGGCTGGGGCTACGCTGTTTTTGGTCATGTTATTGAAGGCATGGAAATAATTGATGCAATGACCGAAATTCCTACAGGAAATAGCGGCATGCACCAAGATGTCCCAGAAACCGATATTGTAATCGAAAGCGCTCAAATGATTGATTAATGGCCTAAACATTGAAAGACGAAATCCTTTTTATTTCTGATCTTCATCTTGCAATTGAGAAACCGCGAATTACAAAAATTTTTCTAAAATTTCTTTCTTCGCGGGCGACGCAAGCCAAAGAACTTTATATTCTGGGTGATCTTTTTGATGTCTGGGTNGGTGATGATGACTTAACGCCGCCAAATAAAAAGATAAGGCAACACCTAAAAAACCTAATCGCAAGCGGAACAGCCGTCTACTTGCAACAAGGAAACCGTGATTTTCTACTCGGAACCCAGTTCTGCCAGGAAACCGGTGTCAACCTCCTTGATGACTATCATTTATTAAATCTATTTGGCACAAAAACCCTGCTAATGCATGGCGATTTATTGTGCACTGATGACATTGGTTACCAACATTTAGAGTCTTGTCACATACCGACAATTGGAAACAAGAAAAACTAGCCTACCCCTTATGGTTACGCTTAATAGCTAGCCGCTGGTACCGCTTTAAGAGTTTATTACATAAACGAAATTATGCTGCTGAGATTTTAGATGTTAATCAAACCGAGGTCACTAACACACTAAAAAGCCACAATGCCTTTCGGTTAATTCATGGACACACGCACAGACCCGCCCTTCATCATTTTACTATTGATGAGATAGCCGCTGAACGTTTTGTACTCGCAAACTGGACACCACAACAAGGCAGCGTTTTATGCTGGTCCCCAAAAGGCCATCACGTAGAGACATTACACACCTAACTTAACTACTGGGTATAGTTAAAACCTGCCCGATCTTAATAACATTACTCTTCAATGCATTGAAACGTTTTAATTTTTTCATACTAATGCCATAGCGTACCGCAATCTCTGATAACGTCTCACCACGCGTTATCTTATGTTTACTGAACGCCCTGATCGCAGTTCTTTCATCTATAGCTAAATGAACCGGCGTTACATCCTGATAATATTTATTAATACCTCGATAAATAGCCTGTGCTATTTTATTTTGATATCCTGGCGATCTCAGCCTTCTTTCCTCAGTAGGATTCGAAATATAAGCCGTTTCAATTAACACCGACGGTATGTCAGGTGATTTAAGCACAATAAATTTAGCGGCTTGCACGCTTCGTTTGTGTAACTTAACGATTCCATTTAACTCACCTAATATTTTTTTGGCCGCTATAGTGCTCATATCTTGTGTTGCCGTTTGCGATAAATCCAGTAAAACTGAGGCTAAAACATCGTCCTTATCATCGAGACTAACCCCACCCACAAGATCAGATGCATTTTCCTGATTAGCCAGCCAGCGCGCCGCTTCACTTGATGCACCGCCTCGTGATAGCGTATAAACAGAGGCGCCGTGTACTTTCGCATTATGGAATGCATCAGCATGAATTGAGATAAACAAATCAGCTCTCGATTGTCTGGCAATCTTAAGACGCTTTCTCAAGCCCACATAATAGTCACCTTTACGAACTAAAATTGCGCGCATACCCGGGTGTGCATTTATTTTAGCCACCAATTTCTTTGCAACAGACAAAACAACTTTTTTCTCCTGCACCCCATGTGGACCTTGAGCGCCGGGGTCTTCACCACCATGACCTGCATCAATAGCAACCACCATTTCCTTAGCACGATTCTTGTTATCACTATTAGCCATGGGTTTAATAACAGGTGATTTCTTGACCTTATCTTTATCAAACAAATCAATAACCAAACGATGACCGTATAGATTGCTGGGTTTTAAAACGAAACTTTTCGGGTTAATTTGTTTTTTCAAATCGATGACAATCCTTAAGTCACCTTTATTACGCGCCCCACTACGAATTCGATAGAGCAAATTGTGATTAGCGGCAGGCTGTAAAAGATGCCTACCCAACTTTGCATTAACAATATCTACAACCAGACGATCAGGGTTCTGCAGCGCAAAGACTTGATGCTTGGGTAAGGATGTTGTATCTAAAACTAACCGCGTATGATCAGGCGCAGACCAAAAACGTAGCGCCTCTATTTGCAGTTGTTTTGCGTACCCTAGGTTGGGTAGCAATATACAAAAAAAACACATTATGAGCGATATTAATTTCAGCATCCTATGATCATTTCAATTAATTTTAAAACTATGATTTTTCAAACACATTATCTTTTAGTTAAATTTAGCTACAAATTTCCAATGAATGACCCGCTGAACCAGAGCTGAGTTTTAAATGAAAATCCGGTTTCGGTAAATAGCCAAAACCCATTTCCGGCCACTCAATAAAACAATAAGAATCTTGCTGCAAATAATCCCTGATACCAATCCATTCAAGCTCTTCAGGATCTTTCACTCGATACAAATCAAAATGTACAATAGTAACCCCGCTGACGTGATACTCCTCCACCAACGTATAGGTAGGGCTTTTAACAATCCCCTGATAACCCAGCGATCGAAGAACACCTCGGACTAAAGTGGTTTTACCTGCACCCAAGTCACCGGTCAAAAACACTAATCTTGATTTACCTAAAGACCGGTANAGCGTAGCGCCATATTGTTCCGTTTCTTCCGTTGTTTTAAATAAAATAGCCATTTTTAATTCACAACGCGTCTGATGTAAGGCATTAAATCACTTGCTAATAACCCACGCTCACCCAATACAGCAGCTTGATCCCCTGCTTTCCCATGCAAAAAAGCGCCACAGACAGCCGCTTCCATTAAAGGCATATTTTGAGCAATAAATGCGGCTATTATACCGGTTAAAACATCACCGGTCCCACCACAAGCCATACCCGGATTACCTGTTACTGTTACTTTCGTAGTCATTCCATTAGTAATAATTGTTCCAGGACCTTTAAGCACGACAACACCACCATACGTTGACTGAATATCTCTAGCGGCAGTATAACGATCTCGCTGAATCTCATCAACAGAGCAATGCATCAATCTAGCCGCTTCACCTGGATGTGGGGTTAAAATCCAATTATCACTAAAACCACCCCGTTTAGCCAAAAAATTTAACCCATCAGCATCAACCACTTTAGGCTGCTTATACGGTTCAATTGCTTTAAATAGAGACTCTCCCCAACTGTTCTGCCCTAACCCAGGACCAACTGCAATCACACTGGCTTTATCCATCAAAACAACAAGCTGTGAGATCTCCTCTACCGCATGCGCCATTATTTCAGGGCGCACTTGAGCAAACTGCATGGCATGCTCCATCCGCGTGGCAACCGAAACCAAGCCGGACCCTGCGCGTACTGAAGCCTCCGAGGCTAATCGGATCGCACCACAAAAACCATAATCCCCTCCAATCAATAAGACATGACCATGATCCCCTTTATGTGCACACCGATTACGACGCGGCAAAGAAACATTTACGGTTAACATTGCTTGCGGCTTACATTTATCATAAACAACGGCAGGAATTTCCAACGACGAAAAAAACAAATTCCCGCAAAAGGAACTCGCTTGCCCCGTCACCATCCCTACTTTTAAACCAATAAAAGTTATCGTTTGTTGCGCAACAACGGCACAACCCATCGGTTGCCCGGTATCGGCATTTAATCCTGAAGGAATATCAATGGCTATAACAGGAACACCCAAATGATTGATTTGCTCGATGACACGCTGATAATCCCCGGAAATACTACGAGATAAGCCTGTCCCAAATAGGGCATCAATAACGACATCACACGCCGTTATTGGCTCCAATAACGGCGTTTTTATCGCTCCTCCGGACAACACATAAGCATCTAAAGCCAACCGAGCATCACCGGTTATGGAAGATACCGGACCAAGCAAAAAAACAACGACCCTAAAACCTTTATTAAGCGCCTCAGAAGCGACCACAAAACCATCACCGCCATTATTTCCAGAACCACAAAAAACATGCAGTTTACGTGCAGTGGGGTAGCAACACTCAACTAGGTTAAAAGCCACACATCCTGCTTGCATCATTAAAGAAAAACCGGAAATCCCTAGTTCTTCAATAGCAATCCGATCCATTTCCCTGACCTGCTCAGCAGTATATAATTCAGCTGGCAGTTGTTTTAGATCTTCACCTGTAGACAACCCCCCTCCTTTAATTAACCCTAAAACAAACTCACCCAATCATATTCCATTAGCTACCCCTATACAATCGAACAGGTATACTTAAAATATTCATACTAATTTCACCCTTCCGCTAATGGCTAAAATAAACTTACCAAACCTTACTACCGCCATTAAGACATGGGGGAGAGAATTAGGCTTTCAACAAATCGGAATTTCCGATACCTCACTCATGCAGGCAGAAAAACACTTAGACGACTGGGTTAGCAAAAACTATCACGGCGAAATGGATTACATGGTCAAGCACGGTAAGAAAAGAAGCCACCCTGAATCACTCATTCCGGGGACAAAAAGAATTATCTCTGTCCGTATGGACTACTTCACTGAAGACCCAGTTGAAACGCAGGCCGCATTAAACCATCCAGAAACCGCTTTTATTTCACGCTATGCTTTAGGTCGAGATTACCATAAAGTGATCCGGAATCGATTACAAAAGCTATGTACACGCATTGAAAAAGAAATTGGCCCTTTTGGTTACCGTGCCTTTGTGGATAGCGCACCCGTACTTGAAAAAGCCATTGCCGAAAAAGCTGGACTGGGCTGGATAGGCAAGCATACTAATCTAATCAATAAAAATGCCGGATCTTGGTTCTTNTTAGGCGAGATCTATACCGACCTTGAACTCCCTATTGATTCTGCTACCCGTGCACATTGTGGTGATTGTATTGCTTGTCTTGACATCTGCCCAACGCAAGCCATCGTGGCTCCTTATCAACTTGATGCCAGACGGTGCATCTCCTATTTAACCATAGAGCTCAATGGAGCCATCCCTGAATCATTACGCCCTTTAATCGGCAATAGGATCTATGGCTGTGATGATTGCCAACTCATATGCCCTTGGAATCGCTTTGCTAAAAGTACTCAAAATCCAGACTTTAATCCTCGACATAATTTAAATTCAAGTCAATTAGTTAATTTATTTTCCTGGGATGAAAAAACTTTTCTAAAAAAGACCGAAGGCTCAGCCATTCGTCGAATTGGCCATATTCACTGGTTACGCAACATTGCAGTTGCCTTAGGAAACGCTAATCCTAGTCAGTTAATTACTGAAACATTAACGAGACAACTCAGCAACCCTTCAGCACTGGTCCGAGAACACATTCAATGGGCTCTGAATCAAACGCACTTAAAAAAAATAACACCCTAAAGCGCTGGGGGAGCTGGCGCAATCACCTGCCGGCTACCGTTAGACTCTGGCGAGGTTACCACCCCGGCAGCCTCCATATCTTCAATTAAGCGCGCAGCGCGATTATAGCCCACCTTAAAACGCCTTTGCACACTGGAAATAGATGCTTTTCTAGTTTCGGTGACAAAGTTCACCGCTTGATCATAAATAGGGTCTTCCTCACGCCCAACTTCAGCAAACCCCACACCCGCTTGATCGACAGAATCATTAACAACTAAATCAAGATAATCGGTCGGACCTGTTTGCTTTAAATAGGAAACAATTTGGTGAACCTCATGGTCATTCACAAAAGCGCCGTGTGCACGAACAGGCAAACTAGTTCCTGACGGCATAAACAACATATCCCCATTTCCTAACAGTGATTCCGCACCGCCTTGATCTATGATCGTTCTAGAATCAATCTTAGAAGAAACCTGGAAGGCGATCCGAGAAGGCACATTCGCTTTAATTAATCCCGTCAAAACATCCACAGACGGTCGCTGTGTCGCTAAAATCAAATGCAATCCAGATGCACGCGCTTTCTGCGCCAACCGGGCAATCAATTCTTCTACCTTTTTACCAACAATCATCATCATGTCGGCTAATTCATCAATGACTATAACGATATTAGGCAAAGGCTTTAAAACCGGGTGCTCCTGATTCTCTGCCAAACCCATTTCAGGCTTAAACAAAGGATCTTTAATTGGCTCTCCACGCTCTTGTGCCGCTTTAACCAATTTATTGAAGCCATCAAGATTACGCACTCCCAACAAAGACATTAACCGATAACGTCGCTCCATTTCAGCAACCGACCAACGAAGCGCATTCGAAGCATCCTTCATATCGGTGACCACCGGTGTTAATAAATGAGGGATACCTTCATAAACTGATAATTCCAGCATTTTAGGGTCAATCATAATCATACGCACATCAGCCGGTGTAGATTTGTACAGCAAGCTTAAAATCATCGTATTGATTGCAACTGATTTTCCAGAACCGGTTGTCCCCGCCACCAATAAATGCGGCATTTTAACGAGATCAGCGATGACTACAGCCCCCGAGATATCTTTACCTAGAGCTAACGTTAAAGCAGATTCAGATTGCTGGTAAACCGCTGAAGACAAAATCTCACGCAAGGACACCATTTCGCGTTCTTTATTGGGAATTTCTAAACCAATAACGGTTTTACCCGGAATGATTTCAACAATCCGGACGCTGGTCACAGAAAGTGCNCGAGCAAGATCCTTAGCCAGCCCACTAATACGACTCACTTTAATTCCAGCGGCTAACTGTAATTCAAACCGTGTAATAACAGGCCCCGGGTTGACGGCAACCACGTCCACATCTACATTAAAATCGATTAAAATATTTTCAACCAATCGAGACATGTCCTGTAATACACTGGCAGAATAACCTGTTGTCGTATTAAAATATTGATCCAGTAATGATAACGATGGCAAGCCCTTATNAGCTACCGGTGCTTTTTTCGAGCGTCGACGAACCACATTCTTTTTGNTGGGCATTGAGTCCAAGGTCATCGGTGGATCAAGCAAAGTATCTGTAAGCGAGGGCTCAATTAAAGTCATTATCGGTTCAACCTTATCCGTTGACTCAAAATCTCCCTCAATAGGCTCAACATGTATTTGCTTAATTGCTGGTGCTAACGTCTCACTGGCGTCAAAACCGTGTAACGGACCACTTTCTTGAATATTAACAGCGATCTTCTTGGAACGCTGAGCATACGTTCTAACGTACACACTAAGACGAGCAAAAAATAAATTCATTTTTTGCCTTAAAAATCGAATTATTAACAATGAGTATTTCCCCACGCCATCCACAACAGCCAACCATGACAGATGAGTTAATAAGGTAATTCCAGCTAATAGTAAGGTGGATAGAAGCAAGGTCACGCCCGAGTGACCCAAGACCACGACCAGCAACTCCCCTAACTCTTCGCCTAAAATGCCACCGGCTCCGTTTGGCAATGAAAAATCCAAGCGAATAACATGCAAATAAGCCAATGTTGAAGTTGCCAAACCGGCCACAACAAAGCCAAACCAACGGAAACCAAGCCCCCAATGAGCCCGTTTACTAGGTCGCCTTACAAAGACTTGATAACCTTGCCAGGCAATCATAAAAGGGAAAAAGAAAGCGGTAATCCCTAAAAGACTTAAAGAAAAATCTGCAACCCAAGCCCCGACAACACCACAGGCATTATTAATAGCAACGCCACTGCCACTGTGTGTCCAACCCGGATCTTCATAACTGAAGGTTACCAATGCAATAAAAACAAAAGTAGCTAACGTTACAAAAGCTATAACCCCAATTTCACGCAAACCGCTTGAGGTGTTTTCTTCAATTATCGCAGCCATGCAACTTCTTCTCTAATTTCCATTATTTTTTTAAAGATAACAATACTATAGGAACTTTTCATTTTATAGTACATTAACTTAATATCAATCCCTAAAACAAGTTTTTAGTGTTAATTCTTAAATAATTAATCTCTGACTTTACCTGAACGGCAGTCATCGTCATAATATGCACCAAATTTCATAACATTGATCTTTGTGGAGATGATTTAAATGAGTACCATTCAACATTGCCGCCTTCTCATCTTAGGCTCGGGTCCTGCCGGTTACACTGCTGCCATCTATGCTGCACGCGCCAACCTCAACCCGGTATTAATCACTGGAATGCAACAAGGCGGCCAATTAACAACCACTACAGATGTAGATAATTGGCCCGGCGACAATAACGGCGTCCAAGGCCCCGAATTAATGGATCGCATGCGCCAACATGCAGAAAGATTCAACACTAAACTCTTACTTGATCACATTCACACTGTAGACCTTAACAACAGACCTTTTACGTTAACCGGTGACTCTGGAACCTACACCTGTGATGCTTTAATTATTTGCACCGGCGCATCGGCCAAATATTTAGGACTCGACTCTGAAGAAGCCTTTCAGGGACGCGGCGTCTCTGCCTGCGCGACCTGCGATGGCTTCTTCTACAAAAACAAACCAGTTGCTGTTATTGGTGGGGGCAACACCGCTGTTGAAGAAGCACTGTATCTTTCCAATATAGCCTCGAAAGTCACTGTTGTGCATCGCCGAGATAAATTTCGTTCGGAGAAAATTCTGGCTGATAAGTTATTAGAGCGTGCAAAAAACGGCAATATCGTCATTGAATGGAATCATAATTTAGATGAGGTTCTAGGCGATGATATGGGGGTAACCGGCATCCGAATTAAAGANAGCCAATCCGAACAAACCAAAACANTCGATGTTCACGGTGTTTTTATAGCCATCGGCCACAACCCAAATACTGAAATGTTCCAAAACCAATTAACCATGGACAATGGCTATATTACGGTTAATAGCGGCATTACCGGCAATGCAACCGAAACCAGTATCCCGGGTGTTTTTGCCGCGGGCGATGTGATGGACTCTATCTACAAACAAGCAGTNACCTCTGCCGGTTCGGGCTGTATGGCTGCACTCGATGCAGAAAAATATCTGGATGAACTCGACGAAAAATAAAATTAATGCCTGCTTTCACAATTAAGTGAGCAAAACCTTTAATGCTCACTTACCTTGATCCAAACTTTTCAAAACAACCTTTTCCAGACGTTCATAACGCGTTAAAAAATCCCAATGGTTTAGTGGCCGTTGGTGGCTGCTTAAGTCCGGAAAGACTGATCAATGCCTATAAACAAGGCATTTTCCCTTGGTTTAACCCTGGCGACCCCTTGTTATGGTGGTCACCTGACCCTCGGCTAAGCCTTTTCCCCAGTCAATTCAAACCCTCAAAAAGTCTACAACGATTATTTAAAAAAAATAAATTCACCCTGACCGTCAACCAATTTTTCCCCGAGGTCATACAAGCTTGCGCAAGACCTAGAAAAAACCAACCTGAAACCTGGATATCCCCTGAGATGATCAGCGCTTATAAAANCCTACATAACAAAGGNTTTGCACATTCCGTTGAAGTGAGTCGTAACAATACCTTAGTGGGTGGTCTTTACGGNGTAAGTATAGGGCAAGTTTTTTTTGGTGAATCNATGTTTCATATTGAAAGCAATGCATCCAAAATTGCTTTCTATTATTTAATTATGAAACTACGCGAATGGGACTATCACCTTATAGACTGCCAAGTGAAATCTGATCACCTGATGAACTGGGGTGCGAAAGAATTACCCCGNNCCGAGTTTATCGCATTAGTCAACCAATACTGCGTTAAAAGTACAGCCTTAGCTGCTTGGAAANACAACAGTCCATGATCGATATTCCACTGATCATGGACCGTGAACACCCCTGTAGCTATCAGGTAAAAAAACAGGCACGTCTACTCTACGTTCATCCTGAATTCCCACCCATTAATAACCTATACACGCATTTAATTAGCCAAGGTTTTAGACGCAGTGGCCAACAATTGTATCGCCCCCATTGCGACAATTGCCAAGACTGCATTCCATTACGGGTACCCGTTAATTTATTTAAACCCTCCAAAAAGCCAACGCCGTATTTTAAAAATAAATACTAATACAACAACACGGCTGACCCCTGCTACTTTTAACGAGCATCATTTTGAGATTTTCACTCACTATCAAAACAATCGACACTCGGGTGGGGAGATGAGTCAACTCTCAAGAGATGACTACTTGAACTTTTTAACCGGCCCATGGTGTGACACCTTATTTATGGAAATCCTTATCAATGACTCTATTGTCGGCGTGACCGTTATCGATCAACTTGATCAGGCACTCTCCGCTGTATACACTTTTTACCACCCCGACTACAGCCATCTCAGTTTAGGTCATTTTGCTATTCTGAAAATGATCCATCATGCNTCACTCAAAAACCAAAAATGGGTCTACCTCGGCTTTTGGATTGAACCTTGCCAGAACATGGCTTATAAAATAAATTACCGTCCGACAGAAGCCTTCATTAAGGATCAATGGTCTTTATATGAAAAAAATCAATCAATTATTCGCTAAAAGCCAAAAATGCATTATCAACCNNCCGCTTCCTTTTTTAAGGACTGTCTATCGACAAANTACAGTGCTATAATTCCCAGTTAATTTAACTAAGGTTACAATACAAATGCCAAAAGAAGATCAAATTGAAATGGAAGGAACTGTAATTGACACGCTTCCTAACACCATGTTTCGCGTGGAACTGGATAATGGTCACATTATTACCGCTCATATATCGGGAAAAATGCGTAAACATTACATCCGCATCTTAACAGGCGACCAAGTCAAAGTTGAAATGACACCCTATGANCTGACCAAAGGCCGGATTACCTTCAGAGGNCGTTAGAAACTATTCTTTCTCAACNGCTAACGATTCAATCACCAGCAAATCTTTGCTCTTAACGTCTAACGAAAGTTCACCGTCTTGAACAGAGACCAGCACATGCCCCCCCTGTGTTAATTTACCAAACAATAATTCATTCGCTAACGGCGTCTTGACTTTTTCTTGAATAAGTCGCGCCATTGGCCGCGCACCCATTTTACTGTCGCAACCATTACTCGCCAGCCATTGCCGAGCATCTTCATCCAACATGAGCGTCACATTTTTCTCTACTAATAAACTTTCCAATTCGAAGATAAATTTATCAACAACATGCCTAATGATTGAATTACTCAATGGCTTAAACTGTATCACAGCATCCAATCGATTACGAAATTCGGGACTAAATGTTTTATCAACCACCTTCATACTGTCACTCGCATGCTCTTGTTGGGTAAAACCCATGGATGCACGCGCGCCCTCCTCGGCCCCGGCATTCGTCGTCATAACTAAAATAATATTCCGAAAATCAGCTTTTCTACCGTTATTATCGGTCAATGTACCGTGATCCATCACCTGTAACAGTAAATTAAAAACATCAGGATGGGCTTTTTCAATTTCATCAAGTAATAAAACAGCATAAGGGTGCTTATTAACCTGCTCAGTAAGTAATCCCCCTTGATCAAACCCAACATAACCCGGGGGCGCACCAATTAACCGTGAAACCGTATGTCGCTCCATATANTCAGACATNTCAAAGCGAATCAAATCTACGCCTAAAACTTTAGATAACTGTTTTGTAACCTCTGTTTTACCAACGCCCGTAGGCCCAGAAAATAAAAAAGAACCAATAGTTTTAACAGAATCACGAAGACCAGCGCGCGACAACTTAATAGCCGATGACAATGCAGAAACCGCTTCATCCTGCCCAAACACAAGTAATTTAAGATTTTTCTCTAAATCCTCCAACACGTCCTTATCACTGGAAGATATGTTTTTCTCAGGAATCCGTGCAATCTTAGCGATAATAGCCTCAACTTCGCTGGCACTAATAGATAATAATCGTTGCGATGGTGGTAATAATCGCTGCTTTGCTCCCGCCTCATCAATCACATCAATGGCTTTATCAGGTAAACAACGATCAGTGATATAACGGTCTGATAATTCAGCCGCTTGTTGCAGGCTCTCCAAACTATATTTAATCTCATGATACTCTTCAAACCTAGACTTTAAACCTTTCAGAATTTCAATTGTTTCAGCAACACTTGATTCAGTAATATCAACTTTCTGAAAACGACGCGCTAAGGCATGATCTTTTTCAAAAACACCTCTGTATTCCTGATAGGTTGTCGACCCAATACAACGCAATTGCCCTGATGCTAAAACAGGTTTAATTAAATTAGAGGCATCCATCATGCCACCCGAAGCTGCCCCTGCACCAATAATCGTATGAATCTCATCAATAAAAAGAATAGTATGCGGCTCTTGCTTTAAACCCGCTAACAATGTTTTTAACCGTTTTTCAAAATCTCCACGATATTTTGTCCCTGCGACTAAGGCCCCCATATCCAATGAATAAACCACGCTATCTGACAAATACTCCGGAACATTCTCTTCTACAATCATTTTCGCTAACCCTTCAGCAATTGCAGTTTTGCCTACACCGGCATCACCCACCAGTAAAGGATTATTCTTACGGCGACGACAAAGTATTTGTAAGGTCCTTGCTATCTCTTCATGGCGACCAATTAAGGGATCAATTTTTCCTTCTAGTGCTAACGCATTAAGATTAGTAGCATATTTTTGCAAAGAACCTGCCACTTCATCATCGACAGTTTTCGCCTCCCCCACAGAGTCGGTGTCACCTTCTTGGGCACCGCTGACACCGTGAGAAAGATAATTAACGATATCTAAACGCGTTACATCAAATTTATTTAACAAATAAACAGCATGTGAATCTTGCTCACTAAACAAGGCGACTAATAAGTTAGCACCGTCAACTTCTTTCTTATTTGAAGATTGCACATGAAAAACCGCACGTTGCAATACCCGTTGAAAACCCAGAGTTGGCTGTGTTTCACGGCCAGACGCTTTATCTAGGAGCGAAATCGTATCATCAATAAATTGCTCAACATCAGCTTTAAGACCGCTGATATTACAATCACAAGCTGTTAATACCGTATGGGCTGATTCATTATCAATTAACGCTAATAACAAGTGCTCTACCGTTATAAACTCATGGTATTTAGCATGCGCCTGTTTGAACGCTTGGTTCAGGGTTATTTCCAGTTCTTTACTCAACATAATTTAGGCTAGGCTTCTTCCATCGAACATTTAAGAGGGTGCTGATGATCACGCGCATGTTGATTAACCAATTCCACCTTTGTTTCAGCGACATCTTTAGAAAAAACACCACAAACACCCACACCCCGCGTATGCACATGCAACATGACACGCGTTGCTTTTTCTTCAGACATTGAAAAGAAATGTACCAAAATATCTACTACAAAGTCCATAGGCGTAAAATCATCATTCAACAAGACTACTTTATACAACGGCGGTTTCTTTAGTTTAGGACTGACATCCTGGACAGCCAGATCACCTGCCTTATTGTCATTTGGATCAATTTCAGACATTGGCAACCAAAAATAATTCAACGTTTGTCATAAAAGAAAGTCGTGAAATGTTAAAATTCAATTATATCTCAAATTTGTTTCATAGCCATTGCAACATACTTTTTTATTTAATGAGCAAACCTAATCCAATTTGGAAACCCCACGTTACTGTTGCCGCAGTAATAGAAAAAAACCAACACTTTTTAATGGTAAAAGAACGCTGCTCAGGTCAACTGGTTTTAAATCAACCGGCCGGGCATTTAGAAAACGGTGAAGACCTTATCACGGCCATTAAACGTGAAGTTCTAGAGGAAACCACTTGTCAATTTGAACCCTCGGCACTCATTGCTATTCAATTATGGCGTAAACACGCTCAATTCCCTACTTTTTTACGTGTTTGTTTTACCGGAACAGTCTCAGAACCTGACCCGACACGGCCTTTAGACGACGGAATAATTTCGACCCATTGGCTGAACCGCGATGATTTAAACCATCAAAAGCAACGATTACGCAGCCCCTTGGTACTTGAGTCCATCAACCAATACTTATCCGGGCAACGCATCCCTTTAACGTTGCTTAACTCATTAATAACCGTATGACCAAACATATTGTCGTAGGCATGTCCGGTGGTGTTGACTCCTCCGTAACCGCCTTAAAACTCGTCGAACAGGGGCATCGGGTAACCGGTTTATTTATGAAAAACTGGGATGAAGATGACGGCACCGATGAATGTACTGCATTAGCAGATCTCAAAGATGCTCAACAAGTTGCTGACACCCTTAACATTCCCCTTAAAACCGTTAACTTTGCCAGCGAATACTGGGATCAGGTTTTTGAAATATTCCTTGAAGAATATAAATCAGGAAGAACCCCTAACCCTGACATTCTTTGTAATAAACATATTAAATTTAAAGCTTTCCTCGATTATGCCTTTGACTTAGGTGCTGATTATATTGCGACCGGCCACTATGCCCGTGTCAGCGAAGAAGACGGGCACTATCGCTTACGCAAAGGACTTGACCCCAACAAAGAACAGAGTTATTTCTTATATACGCTCAAACAATCGCAATTAGCCAAAATACTCTTCCCTATTGGTGACATTCATAAACCTGAGCTGCGAAATTTAGCTAATCGCTCTGGCTTTGATAATCATCAAAAAAAAGACAGCACCGGTATTTGTTTTATTGGTGAGCGTAAATTCACACAATTTTTAAAACGCTATCTAGCCACACAACCCGGTGAAATGCAGACTCCTGAAGGCCAACGGGTTAGCAGCCATCAGGGCTTAATGTATTATACAATTGGTCAACGGCAAGGACTCGGAATAGGCGGTGTTAAAGGGGCATCTGAAGAACCTTGGTATGTCCTAAGTAAAGACTTAAGCAACAACATCCTTATTGTGGGCCAAGGGCATAATCACCCGTTACTGTTTCATCATTCACTGACCGCCAGTCAATTTGATTGGGTTAGTGAAAAACCACCAACAAGTATTCAAAACTGCACGGCTAAAATACGCTATCGTCAAGANGATCAGCCCTGCCAAATTGAACCGCTATCTGACAATCGGTACCGCGTCATCTTTGAAACACCTCAACGCGCTATCACACCAGGCCAATCTGTAGTCTTCTACGATCAGGACATTTGCTTAGGCGGTGGTATTATTGATTATGCTGAAAACAGATAATCTCTCAACCATCACCCCTAAAACACATTATAAAATTAAACAGGACATTAAATGAGCCAATCCTCACTCTTTGCTATTTCACCCATTGACGGTCGCTATGCAGACAAAGCCAATGAATTACGCCCTATTTTTAGTGAATATGGATTAATTCGCTCTCGTGTTCAGGTTGAAGTTCATTGGCTCAAGGCCCTTGCCGCACAGCCTGAAATTAGTGAAGTTCCCACACTGAGTGCGAGCGCCCACGACGTTCTTGATAGCATTGTTAACCAATTTTCAGAAACTGATGCTGAACGCATCAAAACTATAGAGAGAACAACCAACCACGATGTGAAAGCTATTGAATACTTTCTAAAAGAATGTATTCACGATAATAAAGAATTACAAAACGTTAATGAATTTATTCATTTTGCTTGCACGTCAGAGGATATCAACAATCTCTCGTATGCCTTAATGCTAAAAGAAGGCCGTGAAGTTTTATTGGCCCACATCGATGCGTGCATTACAGCTATTAGAGATATTGCTATTAGCACCGCTACACAACCCATGTTATCGCGAACGCACGGTCAATCAGCAACCCCAACAACAACGGGTAAAGAATTTGCTAATGTCGTTGCCCGCCTCCAACGACAACGGGATCAATTAACCCAGATAAGTCTTTTGGGCAAAATCAATGGTGCCGTGGGTAACTATAATGCCCATCAAGTCGCTTATCCAGAAGTTGACTGGCCAGCATTTTCAGAAAACTTTGTGACATCACTCGGTCTTTCCTGGAATCCTTATACTATTCAGATTGAACCTCATGATTACATTGCTGAATTTTTCCATGCAGTATCGCGATTCAATACCATCTTGCTTGATTTTGATCGCGATATCTGGAGCTATATTTCACTTGGATATTTCAAACAAAAAACTATTGCCGGTGAAGTCGGTTCATCGACGATGCCGCACAAAGTAAACCCGATTGATTTTGAAAATTCAGAAGGTAATTTAGGACTTGCTAATGCTATTTTCTCGCACTTGGCAGAAAAACTACCCGTTTCACGCTGGCAACGTGACCTGACAGATTCTACCGTACTCAGAAATATCGGTGTTGGCGTCGCCCATACGTTAATTGCTATTCAAGCCACCCTGAAAGGCATTTCCAAATTACAAATTAATCCCGACACCATCAACCATGATCTTGATAATAACTGGGAAGTACTCGCAGAGCCCATTCAAACGGTTATGCGACGTTATCAAATTGATAAACCCTACGAAAAACTCAAAGAACTAACCCGGGGGCATAAAATCGGTCAACAAGAAATCCAACAATTCATCATGAAACTTGATATTCCTCAACATGCGAAGGAATCATTACTCACATTAACCCCTCACAATTATATTGGCTACGCCTCATCGCTAGCCAAAGCTATTGACTAATTAAAACAATGCTAGGGTATCTGTTTACTTTTAGCGGCCAACCGGTCTGGTTTTAGCTTGTTAAATATCATTTGGCTCTTGTTCTTTATTGTTGCCTTTATAACGGCAACAATAAAGTTAATTTTTTTAGGTGACCAGGGGATTTTCAACGAACTGATAACAGCCATGTTTACCATGGCTAAAACAGCCTTTGAAATTTCTTTAGGCTTAACTGGCATTCTTTGCCTATGGCTTGGGATCATGCGCATAGGTGAACGCAGCGGCTTTATTAGGCTGCTCACACGCGCACTCTACCCTTTATTTCAACGCCTTATGCCAGAAATCCCCAAAGACCACCCTGCACTNGGTGCCATTGTAATGAACATGTCAGCTAATGCACTCGGCCTTGATAATGCCGCTACGCCTTTAGGGATAAAAGCAATGAAAGAATTGCAAACACTCAACCCAGAGCCTGAAACNGCGAGTAATGCACAGATACTATTCCTAGTCATCAATACCTCTTCGGTCACCTTATTCCCAGTCACCATCTTTGCTTACCGTGCTCAACTCGGTGCTTTACACCCCAGTGATGTGTTTATACCTATTTTACTGGCCACCTACGTTTCAAGCATTATAGGTCTGTTAGCCGTTGCCTTTATCCAAAAAATAAACCTCTTAGATAAAGTTATATTGAGTTATTTAGGCGGCTTTACCCTGTTATTGAGTAGTTTATTGCTTTACTTCTCACAATTAGACCAAACGAGTATGCAACAGCAATCAGCACTGCTGAGTAATACTATTTTATTTTCATTAGTCATCAGCTTTATGCTGGGTGCCGTTTACCATAAAATAAATGCTTACGAAGCCTTTATTGAAGGGGCTAAAGAAGGTTTTGAAACGGCCAAAACGATTATCCCCTATCTCGTCGCAATGTTAGTTGCCATCGGTGTATTTAGAGCTAGCGGAGCCTTAGATATCGGCCAAGAACTCGTTCGTTCTCTCGTGCGCGCCTTCAACGTTGATGACCGTTTTATAGATGCATTACCGACCGCGCTAATGAAACCTTTTAGCGGTAGCGGAGCACGTGCAATGATGGTAGAAACCATGCAAACCTATGGGGCCGACTCTTTTTCAGGCCGCATGGCGGCCATCGTTCAAGGCAGTACTGAAACAACTTTTTATGTTCTTGCTGTCTATTTTGGCGCTGTGGGTATAAAAAATATACGCCATGCTGCCAGTTGTGGACTCATAGCCGATATAGGAGGCATTACTGCAGCCATCGCCGTGAGTTATTGGTTTTTTGGTTAAAACCCCTAACCCGAGGTTCGCTTCAACAAACATCAAACGCCAGCACCGATTTACTCTTAAATTACTTTTGTCTGCCTCCAAATAATCTTATAATAAGCAGTCAATTTTTTAAAACCAATCTAAAACCCTTTAAACCCGCATGCAGGTCCACCTTAAAACACTGGGTTGCCGCCTTAATGAAGCTGAGCTCGAAACATGGGCACAAGAATTTCAAAAAGCCGGACACACCATTACCCCCGAACAACAGAATGCGAATTTAATCGTTATCAATTCTTGTGCGGTTACCCAAGAAGCGGTACGTAAATCGAGACAACTTATCCGCCGCATCCATCGCAGTAACCCGGAAGCCAAACTTGTTATCAGTGGTTGCTATGTCACCTTGAACCCGGATGAAGCGGCCGATTTATTGGGCGTAGATCTTGTTATAAGTAACAAAGATAAAGACAGCCTCGTTTCCCTATCTCTGGCAAAACTAAGTACCGATACCATGCCGGCTATGTCCACCGAACCGAGTGAATTCTCATTATTTAGACGCGGTCGTCAACGTGCCTTTATTAAGGTTCAGGACGGCTGTCGTTATAAATGCACCTTTTGTATTGTCACCGTAGCAAGAGGACAAGAAGTCAGCCGCCCTATTTCTGCAATTATTGAAGAAATTAATCACCTACACCAAGAAGGTATCCAAGAGGTTATTCTTACCGGTGTTCATTTAGGCGGGTACGGTTCAGATATTAATTGCCACTTATCTATGCTTATTACTCAGATCCTAGAACAAACCACTATTCCTCGTCTTCGTCTTGGCTCGCTGGAACCGTGGGATTTACCGACTGGCTTTTTTACTTTATTTGAAAACTCTCGATTAATGCCACACCTGCATTTACCGTTACAAAGTGGTTGTAACACCGTTCTACAACGCATGGCTCGTCGGTGCAAAACTGAGCAATTTGCACAATTAGTCACGCAAGCTCGAAACCAGATAAAAGATTTCAATATAAGCACAGATATTATTGTCGGCTTTCCCGGAGAGACTGAACAAGAATGGCAACAAAGCTACCAATTTATTAAAGCAATGAATTTTGCCCACATCCACATATTCAGTTATTCACCCCGCAATGGAACCCATGCAGCAAAATTACCGAATGCTGTAACAACTACGATCAAAAAACAGCGTAGCCAAGCTTTACATAAACTCGCTAAAGAAATGAAACAAAAAACCTATCAACAACACATCGGTAAGACCTTCCCTGTGCTCTGGGAAAGTCAACACCAATTAACAGAACAAGGCACTGTTCAAGTTTCAGGTTATACGCCTAATTATTTACGCGTCACCACTGAAATAGCACCCTTTACGACCATAGAAAACAAAATAATAAACTGCCATTTAGTCACCGCTCAAGATGATCACATCGCAGTCACATTACACCATTAACCCGGCTGCATAGAGTGTGACCCAATCAAGACCCCCACCTTAATGCCAGCCACCAAACTGTTTAGTTGGGTCGCCACGAAAGCCGGCTTGCGTTCTATCTCTATCGGGCATAGCGACCCCTTCAAAAGCAGCCCGTTGCAGATTCTTTTTCGTATAGCCTCCCATTTGTTTTGCTTTCTCCGCAATCGCCGTTGTTAAACTGGTAATATCAAAATTAACCGGTGTAGGGTTTGCCACAACCACTCTCAACTGCTCTTCACCACTGGCAGGATAAGCCGTTAAGATAACCGGATAGGAGGTGCCAGCCGGCAAGTCAAAACGATAGCGTGCATTATCAACCAACGAAATGGTCGCAAGAACTTGCCCGTTAAGATCTGTCGCCTCTACGCGGCCATTTTTAATAGGGTGCTCGTCATTACTGACTATACCTTTCAAGGTATAAGCACCTTCAAAACGCTGTTGAACCTTGCCCTGACCCATCAGTAACGTATTGGATTCCTGCTTACTCTCACAAGCTGAAATTAACACTGAAAATAGTACGGTCCAAATAATCAAACCATATCGCTTACAACACTGTTCTTTATAATTCATAATTTCACCTCGTAAAAAATTACCTACTCTTACCTGTTACATTTATTTTTTAATTTCACCACGGTAAGCGGTCGCACCAATAATAGCCGCGGCCGGAACCACAAAATTAACGACGGGAATACTCATCCCCAGCATAACCAGACCACCAAATACTAAACTACCCCATCGAGCCTGTTTAACTTGTTCTCGTTGATCAGGAAATAACACCCCTTCAATCTCAAAGGGATAGGCCATATACTCTAAGCACATTGCCCAGGCAGCAAATATTACCCAACAAATCGGCGCCAATAGATTNAGCCCCGGAATAACAAACAACACAACTAATGGAATTACAAATTTACCCAGATAAGCGAGTCGTTTTAATTCTGAAAGCATGCTAACCCATGCTGTATTTTCTACCGCTTCGATATTAGCCTGATCATTACGCAATCGTTTANCCTCCAAAGCTAAGCGGCTATAGAAAGGTGCGGCTAAAATATTAGCCAAAATGGTAAAGGTAAAGACCCCTATCATAAGAAAGCCAATCACAAAAATAGGCCATATAAACCAATTCAACCAACTCAACCACGCTGGGATCATTTGCTCTAAGAAACCTGAAAAATAGTACCACCCAGAAACAAATACGCCCAGATACAACGCCATATTAATTAACAGGGGTATGATCAAATATTTACGAAACTCAGGACGTCGTAAATCAGTAAACCCACGCATTAAACATGAAAAAATAAATAAAGGGTTATTGGCTTTCTTACTATCAATTATCATTGCCGTCATTTCTCTTATACTCGTACATTATTAAAAACTAAGATACCTTAGCACCAACTCTCTATTCAATTCAGTCATTCATCCCTGTTAGACCGAGCAAGCAACCGTTCAAGTACCAATAATAACGCGCCTATAGATCCGATACAATTCACACTATAATATATTTATTAAGATTACCTAAAACCTTTTAACGTCCATAATGCTCACCCTTTTAACCGAAAGATAACGGCAAAAAAAGGAACCGTCTACGGTACAATTTGATTACTATAGGGCTGAATTTAAATGCGGGATTGATAAGGATTAACAGCATGAGCGATACACAAGTACTGGGTATTATTGGTGGCAGCGGACTTTATGAGATTGATGGTTTACAAAACACCTCATGGCAAAAATTTACCTCAGCTTTTGGGGAACCTTCTGACGCACTGTTGTGTGGTGAATTAAATGGCCAAAAAATTGTTTTCTTACCGCGTCACGGTCGTGGCCATCAAACCCCACCATCTCAAATCAATTTTCGCGCTAATATTGACATTCTCAAAAAAGCAGGTGTCACCGACATCATCTCAGTCAGTGCCGTCGGTTCGCTTCAGGATAATCTAACACCCGGTATGTTTGTCATCGTGGATCAATTTATTGATCGTACTTTTGCCCGAGAAAAAAGTTTTTTTGGCCACGGTTTAGTCGCACACGTTTCTATGGCCCACCCCGTTTGTAATCGCTTAGGGGATCATATCGAGCAAGCCAGTCGAGATAGCGGCATTGAAGTGGTCCGAGGCGGCACCTATTTAGTCATGGAAGGACCCCAATTTTCAACCTTAGCCGAATCCAAACTTTATCGTAGTTGGGATTGTGATGTTATTGGTATGACCAATATGCCGGAAGCAAAATTAGCGCGGGAAGCCGAACTATGCTATGCCACGGTAGCCATGGTGACTGACTTCGACTGCTGGCACCCAGACCATGAAAATGTAACGGTTGAAGCGATCCTTAAAGTTTTACGTTCTAATGCAGATAACGGACGGGCTATGATTAAAAGTGTTGCCCCCATAATTCATGCTGACGAATCCGCATCGACCTGTCATTGCAAAAGGAGCCTCCAAAATGCAATCATCACCCCGCCCGAGGCACGAAATGACGCCATGATAGAAAAATTAAGTTCCGTTGCCGGACGCGTACTTAAATCAACCNAACCTTTCAGCTAAAAATTAACGCACCTTTTTTGACACACATACGCATTAAACGCCCTTATGACAAAAACCACCATTGAAACCTTACGATGGAATAACAACCATCTTGAAATGATTGACCAACGCATATTACCGACTGACTTTCAGTACCTTGCCTATCATTCAGCAGAATCTGTTGCTGAAGGCATACGTTCAATGGTGGTCCGCGGCGCGCCGGCTATCGGTTGTGCCGCCGCTTACGGTATCGCATTAGCCGCACTGAACCTCAAAGAGGCTAACACCGAGAACTTTTTACAAGGCATGGAAAGTGCCTTTAACATCTTGTCACACAGCCGCCCNACCGCCGTTAATCTTTTTTGGGCGCTTGAAAGAATGCGCTTGAAAATGGAGACTGCCGCAGAATCACCCCCTAATGACATAGCAACAGTGCTATTAACCGAAGCCCATAATATCGCTACTGAAGATATTCAGACCAATCGATCCCTAGGGCATTTAGGCGCGACATTACTGCCCGATAATGCCCGTGTTTTAACCCATTGTAATGCCGGCGCATTAGCTACGGCAGGCTACGGTACCGCCTTGGGCGTAATTCGTGCTGCTGTAGAATCAGGAAAAAAGATATCCGTTATTGCTGATGAAACCCGGCCTTTTTTACAAGGCGCTCGATTAACAGCCTGGGAAATGGTTCAAGAAAATATACCCGTCACGCTTATTGCTGACAATATGGCCGGCCACCTGATGCATTGCGGCGACATTGATGCCGTTATTGTAGGAACCGACCGGGTTGCCAGTAATGGCGATGTTGCTAATAAAATTGGCACATATATGGTTGCTGTTTTAGCAAAACGACATAATATCCCCTTTTATGTCGCCTGTCCTTTATCAACCATAGATCGCTCCATT
>JGI26243J51142_1000192_pt1 | contig 31421 bp, 34 predicted proteins | sample SaaInlV_130m_DNA_FD_51142 | JGI IMG/M metagenome (IMG submission 51142)
ATTATTGGTTTTGCAACCGTTATTATCATGATGGTCGGCTGGTTTACGTTGCAGTCGATTGAAAGTGAATCGGGGATGTATAATCCACAGGTGAGCATTTCCTATCGTTTAGGAATGATGTGGTTTATTTTTTCTGAAGTGATGTTTTTTGCGGTTTTCTTCGGTGCCTTATACTACATTCGTGACTTGTCAGTTGACTGGTTGGCGGGTGTGGGTGATGGGCCTGGACGCTCGACAAATATGTTGTGGGAAGGTTATCAATCGACCTGGCCTACCAATGGCCCGGGTAAAGTGGGGGGTGATTATGAACCTATGGGCGCCTTTGGTCTGCCATTGCTGAATACTTTGATTTTATTATCCAGTGGCCTAACTGTCACCTGGGCGCATTGGGGCATGATTATTAAGGACCGGCAGCAATTGATTCGTGGCTTAATTGCGACCGTCTTGTTGGGTTTTCTTTTTGTTTTTCTTCAAGGGATTGAGTATCACGAAGCCTATACCGAAATGGGTTTAACACTGGGTTCTGGTGTTTATGGGTCCACTTTTTTCATGTTGACCGGTTTCCATGGCTTGCATGTCACCATTGGTGCAATTATGTTAACGGTGGTGTTATTTCGCTGTTGGAAGGGTCATTTTACTCCGGATAATCATTTTGTCTTTGAGGCTGCCGCTTGGTATTGGCATTTTGTCGATGTGGTTTGGTTAGGGCTGTTTATTTTTGTTTATTTGTTTTAAATAATTTCCTTTATAGAATATAAAGAGGGATAGTGGGCCTCAATGGGTGGGCAATTAATAGTTTAGCTTGCGTGATAACTCGGGGCGACGGTGTTGGCCGGCGTATTAGCGACCAATGCCGTGGGATTGAATTAAGCCCGTTGCTAAGGCAATAAATATGATGACGAATAAACCCAGAGATATTCCCATGCGTACCGTTAAGGCTTTAACCATTAGTTCGGGGCTGTCTTTTTTTCTTACCAAGTGAAATAAGGCAGTACCGAGACTGACAAGGATTACAGTCAGTAATAATAAGATTATGGTTTTAATCATCGTAATAATGTGCTGGTGGAAAGTTTTAGCATTATCACCTAATTTTTCGATTCTGCCTATTAACGTAAAATAATTTTCTAGCATTATTACAGGTGTACTGTGCGTCATAAATCTCTGTTGCTCCCTTTAATAGCGTATCTGGCCGTCTTTACATTGTTAATTAATTTGGGTTTTTGGCAGTTAGACCGAGCCGCACAGAAAAGGCTACGGTTATCTCAACAATTAAGTGCAACTGATAAGGCGCCTATACGCATTACCGATCAAATCACAGCGATTACTGACTACGGGTTATTCCGACAAGTGAGTGTGTCCGGTGCATTTGATGGGCGTCAACAATTTTTAATTGATAATCAGATTAAAAATAGTCAACCCGGTTATTTTGTTTTAACGCCGTTTATTATTTCTGGACAGAAAAAGGCCGTTTTAGTGAATCGTGGTTGGATTAAGGCGAATCCTTTAAGAACCCAATTACCTGATATTCCAATAACTAACCCAAAGGGTACGATAACGGGTACACTCAATCGTTTTCCTTCGTGGCTATTCATTTGACCGGTGCTGACATTCCGACAGCGACTAATCCAAGCGTTGTTCAAGTGGTGAATGCCAATGTGTTATCAGAAAAACTTAATTACCCGTTGCATGGTTTTCAGATTCAGTTAGCACCTGAAATAAGGGAGGGTTTTCTCAGGGACTGGGACACAGCAGAAAAAAAATTGATGCCCCCTGAGAAACATGAGGCTTATGCGCTACAGTGGTTTGCCATGGCATTCGTATTAACACTAATTTGTTTTCGTATTTTTTTAAAGAAAAAAACTAATGAATGAAAATGTAACAAAAAGCAGACGTTTTATAGTGATTATGGTGATGGTTGCGGGACTCCCTTTTTTATTAGCGTGGGTGTTAATGCAGAATCCTCAATGGATAACTAGCAGAAGTAATTATGGAACCTTGGTGGTGCCGCCGGTTACCACTGAACGCGAACAGTTTCAAGGCGCTGATTTGTTTTCAAAACAGAATATCGATGAACTTAAAGGACACTGGGTTTTGATAAATTTAGTGTTTGACGCAGATTGTTCGGAAACCTGTCAGCAGGCTATTCATAGTAGTAAGCAAATACGGTTAATGTTGAACAAGGATTTAGTTCGGTTGCGTCGAATGGTGGTAGTCACTGATCGTTATAACCGAGAAAAGGGCGGTGACTGGTGGCAACGAGATAATCGGTTGTTGAAAGTAATTGCTGATGAATCCATAACAACGGAATTAAAACGTATAATTGAGAGTGAGAAACAACAGGGACAATTATTGGTTATGGATCCTTTGGGTAATATTATGTTGTTTTATAATGCCGGTTTTGACCCTTACGGCGTTAAAAAAGATTTAAAAAAACTGTTACGTGCATCACAAATTGGATAAATAAAAATGTTTAGAAAATTAATATCCCTTAGTCTGTTTTTAGTTTTAGTGGTCATTGTTTTAGGTGCCTATGTACGCTTGTCGGATGCAGGCTTGGGTTGCCCCGATTGGCCAGGATGTTTTGGTTCTCCTGTTGTTAGTGAAGACCCTAGTTTTATAAAACACGTTAAGGAAGCATTTCCGGATATCTTTTTTGATAAAGGTAAAGCTTGGAAGGAGATGATTCATCGCTATGTGGCGGGGGTCTTAGGAATCATTATCCTGTTGATGAATTTAATTGCTTGGCGCCAAAAGCCGTATCGTCTCATGGCGATGTCTTGTTCCTTTGGTTTGTTGTTGTTAGTAGGCTTTCAAGCGGCTTTAGGGATGTGGACAGTCACCATGAAGGTGATGCCAATTATTGTCACCAGTCATTTACTGTTAGGAATGACGACGGGTTGGTTGTTATATCGTTTTTATTTACAGACTCGACCTGGTATTGAACGAAGAGAGCAAATTCAAGGTCCTCGACGGTTAGCGCAATTTGCGATGTTGGTGTTGTTTTTGCAGATAATTTTGGGGGGCTGGACCAGTACCAATTACGCGGCATTGGCTTGTGAAGGTTTTCCGCAATGTAATAATTCGTGGTGGCCAGCCGGTGACTATAAAGAAGCCGGTAATTTAATTCAGGGGTTGATCACCGGTAACACAGCACCGTTATCAACTGAGGGTAAGGTTGCAGCACATTGGATGCATCGGGTTGGCGCTTTGGTAACGTTCCTCGTTTTGACGATGGTCATGTTCATTGCTTCCTCTGGACGTTATCCGCGATTAGTGCGTAAAAGTGCCGTTTGGTTAAGTGTTCTACTTTTTGTACAGATTTGTCTGGGTGCTGCGAACGTTAGAATGAATTTACCCATGTGGAGCGCGGTTTCCCATAATGGCGTCGCCGCATTGCTGATGGTGTTATTAATTCGTCTGAGTTTTTATACTAAGTATGCGTTAAAAGGGGAGCAGGAAGGTGTAGAGGCGAAGGATAGCGTCATTGAGCCTAGAACGGTAACGGATACCGTCGTTGCGCGAGATGTATATCTTGAACCTGATCCTGCGACCCGTGATTTACGATTAAAATCACAGTTACAACGAACCCGCTCAGGATTGGGTGGGTTATTAGCGAGTCTTGTGCTGGGTCAGAAGAAGATTGATGATGATTTATTAGAGGAAATTGAAACACATCTCATTATGGCGGATGTCGGTATGGAAGTGACAGCCGATATTATGGAGCAGTTAACAGCGACCATAGCCGCTTCTTCTGACGGTCAAGTCGATGGTGTGGATTTATTAAAACAGCAATTGTTAGGCATTTTAGAGCCGTATTCTCAGCCGTTGATTATTCCGGAACAAACGGACCCTTTTGTTATTTTAGTGGTTGGAATTAATGGGGCCGGTAAAACGACAACCATTGGTAAAATGGCTAAGCGATTACAGTTCCAAGGACACAGTGTGATGTTGGCGGCCGGTGATACTTTTAGAGCGGCGGCCGTAGAGCAACTTCAAGCCTGGGGCGAGCGTAATGAAATTCCTGTGATCGCACAACAAACTGGCGCTGATTCAGCCTCAGTTATTTATGATGGATTGCAGTCTGCCAAGGCTAAAGGTGTGGATGTATTGATTGCCGATACGGCGGGAAGACTGCACACCAAAGCAAACTTAATGGAAGAATTAATTAAGGTTAAGCGTATCATGGGAAAACTAGATGCGTCGGCTCCCGCATGAGGTGATGTTGGTATTAGATGCAGGGACAGGACAAAATGCAGTGGTTCAGGCTAAACAATTTAATGAGGCGATGACACTGACTGGGATTACTTTGACTAAGTTGGATGGTACGGCTAAAGGGGGTGTGGTCTTTGCCTTAGCGAAACAATTAGGAGTTCCCATTCGTTTTATTGGTATCGGCGAGGGTATTGAAGATTTACAGGAGTTTAATGCAAAGGATTTTATTGATGCCGTATTTGTTACTGATTAAATGATCAAGTTTGACCACGTCAGTAAAGGATACGCCGAGGTCAGTGATGCACTTGTTAATGTTAGCTTTACCATTGAGAAAGGAGAAATGGCCTTTTTAACCGGGCATTCGGGTGCCGGGAAGAGTACTTTGCTAAAATTAATTGCGTTGGTCGAGACCGTTTCGCGGGGACAGGTGTTTCTTGATGGGCAAAACTTAAATCGAGTTTCGGAACAAGAAATCCCTTTTATTCGCCGTAAAATGGGTTTAATTTTCCAAGATTATAAGTTATTAAATGATCGTACCGTGGCTGACAATATTGCCTTGCCCTTATTAATTGCAGGATACAATCATCAAGACATTAAGCGGCGAGTCAGAGCGGTTCTTGATAAAGTTGGTTTGGTCGGTAAAGAGAAAAGCTACCCCTTATCGTTATCAGGCGGAGAGCAACAGCGTGTTGGTATCGCGCGTGCGGTTGTTAATAAACCCAGTTTGATTCTCGCCGATGAACCGACGGGTAATTTAGATCCTGAATTATCCATTGAGGTTATGCGTTTGTTTAAGCAATTTAGGCAGGTAGGCGTAACGGTGTTTGTCGCGACCCATGATTTATCACAGGTGGTAGAGTCGGGTTGTCGTCAATTAATCCTCGACCAAGGTCGTTTGGTGAGTGGCTAATTAGAATTTATGAAAGGGTTTTTTATGGTTCATTTACAAGCGTTGCTGTTCAGTTTAGGACAGCAGCTCAGAACACCTTTTTCATCGGTTTTAACGATTGCTGTGTTATCTATTTCAATCGCTTTATCTGGTTTGTTTTACCTTTTGGTGAAGAATGTGAATCATTTAACCGGACAGTTTGAAACTTCTAATCAAATCACCTTGTTTCTGGGGCAACACGTTTCCGAGCAGGATGGTGAGCGGTTACAAAGGCAGCTTGAAAAACATCGGAACATTCAAGCAACGCGGTTAATAACTAAGGCCGAGGGGCTGAAGGAATTTGAGAGTTATAGTGGTTTTGGTGACGCCTTAAAGGCGCTAAATAGTAATCCATTGCCGATGGTTGTTCAGGTTTTTCCGCGTTTAAGCTTAACAACACAGCAACAATTACAACAGTTGTTAGATGAGCTCAAAGTCATACCAGTGGTCTCAGTTGCCAAATTGGATATGCAGTGGGTGCAGCGGCTGAAAGCAATTATTGTTTTGATCGAGCGTGGTGTCTTAGTCTTGGCGAGTATATTGGCTTTTGCGGTTATTTTTATCACCGGAAATACAATTCGTCTGGAATTGCAAAATCGCCAACAAGAAGTTGTTATTGCTAAATTAGTCGGTGCAACCAATGGCTTTATCGCTCGCCCCTTTCTTTATAGTGGTTTTTGGTATGGATTTTTAGCAGGAATATTCGCCTGGTTAATGATTACTGGATTGATGAAATTATTACAACCCCCTATTGAACACTTGACGAGACTTTATTTGGGGTATCAAGAGGTGATCTTTTTGAGTGTGATGAACTCAGTTATTTTACTTGCCGTTTCTTCATTGTTAGGTGTTGTGGGTGCTTGGGGTGTTTTGGTGACGCAGTTAAATCGGTTGAAGCCAGAATAATCAGTTTTGCTGATGTTTTTAGTGTTGGCAGTGGCTGCAGAAAACAGTTGCCCGGTTACTTTGTCTGATTAAAATAAGAGTCCGACCACATTGGCTGCAGGGTTGATTGTTGCGACCATAAACATTAAGTTCCTGTTTGAAATAACCGGCTTGCCCACTGCTACCGACAAAATCTTTTAAGGTCGTTCCACCTTGTTCAATAGCGTGCGCTAGGATCGTTCTAATGGCCTCATTGAGGGCTTGATAACGTGCCAAGGATATGCGTCCAGCGTGCCGTGTGGGGTGTATTCCAGCGGCGAAAAGGGCTTCATTAGCATAAATATTGCCGACACCCACGACAACATGAGGATCCATAATAAAGTTTTTGATGGAGCGTTTTGAATTTCTTGACAATGAATAGAGATGCTGGCCGTTAAAGTCTTCAGAGAAGGGTTCGGGACCGAGTTTGCAGAGTAATTTATGTTTCTCAGGTGCTTGATTGGTCCATAAAATGCAACCAAATCGGCGCGGGTCATTGAAGCGTAGGTGAAAATTATTGGCTAGGTGGAAGTCGACATGGTCGTGCTTTTTTACCGGGGTCTCGGGTGGAACTATTTGTAAGTTACCCGACATGCCTAAGTGGATTATTGTTGTACCTGCTTGACTGTTCAATAGTAGATATTTTGCTTTTCTTTGGACAGATTGAATCGTTTGGTTTTTAAAGGCGGTGGCCAATTCGTCGCTTATAGGCCAGCGTAGTTGTTTTTGACGAATGGTAATGTCGGTGACTTCAATGCCCGTGAGATAGGGTTCAATACCACGCCGTGTCGTTTCGACTTCCGGTAATTCGGGCATGCTGAGGTGTTATTGTTGTTGCCGTAGTTCGTTTAGAAGCAGTCCCACTCCGTCTTGAATTTTTCCCCGACATAAAAGAAATTTCCACCGGCGACCTCCACATTGGCGCCATAATAAGGCNGAGCGAATGCCGGCTAATAAAAGACTTCTTATTTTATGGATATTTTCTATGTTAGAGAGGTGGTTTTGNTCACCATTGACTAGGATGCGGGGGTTAAGGGTGCTAACGGTGGTGTGATAAAGGTCGCCCAGAGAGGTTAAAACAGTGTTATGTGTTGCCCCAAATTCTTCTGCTTGTGTTTGTGACAGTTCAATACCCGAACGAATATCTGAAAGCATAGGAGTGTTTTTGCTGAGTTGTTTTTCAAGGAAAATAATTGAAGCCGCATAACGACCTTGTTCAGAATCGGGGGGTTCGGCGCCGGTAAGTTGCCGTTGCAATTGATTAAGACCAGAAGAAATACCGGGCAAGCCTCCGTAGATATCCTCAACATTTTTTGCATCTATTTTAAGGATACTGGAAATACTACTTTCAAAAGGCGTTTGTTCAGCCATGCCGGTTGTGGCGATTTTTTTGACTTGATAAACGGCCTGTGTAAGGCCGGCTAAAGCGATAACTTGGTTTCTGGTCGTATTAAGAGGCATAATAAGTTTTAAAATTGTGGGTTATAGTTTTAAGTCAGGGTTGATCGTTAGATGGCCTTGTTGTTTCCAACCTTTTATGCCATTTTTGAGATGACTTATTTTATTCATATTCAGTTCGGTGCTCAATAGCTTGGCAACTCTTTTGGATCGATTGCCACTGGCACAGACTAAAATAATTGCAGTCTCTTTTGTTTTTTTTAGTCGTGCGAGTTTCGAAAGCCAGTCTGGTAGGTCGAAATGACCTTGCTGGTTGAAAAAAGTGAGGAGTTTGCTATTGGCAATGACGCCCCCTTTTGACCATTCTTCGGGTCTTCGGATATCCACGATAAGGGTCTGAGCGGTATTCCGTGTAATAAATTCAGCGGCGCTAAGTTCTTTAAATTCAGCGCCTGCGCAAGGGGTATATAAATTAGTTAACAATAAGATGACCCAGGTTAATTTTAACAGCTTTGTATGACGCATAAAGAGTCGACTAATAATTTATCTTAAGAATGAGGCGTTGGGAAATATATTCTACTCTTTTGCTAAGGATGTACAATGCTTGAAATGGTAGTGAGTAATTTAGTGGATAGATCATTTAGCGTGAAGGTGGAAAGATGGTTGAATTAGTAGTTTTCAAGGTGATTGGCATGAAATGTGGCGGCTGTGAAAAGTCTGTTGAAGATAAATTGGCGGCATTAGTCGGCGTTGTGGCTGTTAACGCCTCGTATCAAACGGATTCTGTGGAAATCCAATACGATCCAGACACGGTGCAATTAGCACAGCTTCATGCTTGTTTGGCCGAATTAGATTATCAAACGACTCTTTGAGGGGTTAGCGGTTGAAACAGAATCAAGTTCTTCGATTTTCAATTCAAGGGCTACGTTGTGCAGGTTGCGTGAGTAGTCTTGAGAATGCGCTGCAAAATACGGATGGTATTGTTGACGTAACGGTTAATTTTGCTGAACATGTGGCACAGGTTCAGGGCGATACGAGTTCTGAAAAAATAATTGCTGCGATCGTTGAGGCGGGCTATGGTGCTGATTTAATACTTGATAATGGTCAATTTGATGACACGGAGGCACAAGAGCAGCTGGAGTATAAGCAGCTAGTGGATAAGGCGGTTATGCCCGCTATTTTTGCGTTACCGTTAATGCTTTATGATCAGATCAATGGTTTGCCTGATATTATTTCGTTGCCAGGGCGATTTTTTTGGTTACTGATAGCCGTGATTACTTTAGGTTGTTTGATTTATTCTGGGAAGCACTTTTATTTAGGTGCTTTGCGCTCATGGCAACATCGCCAAGCCAATATGGACACTTTGGTGGCATTAGGAACGGGCTCTTCTTGGTTATATTCTGTCGCTGTTTTAATCTTGGGGGATAAACTTCCTCATTTGGGACAACATGCTTATTTTGAGGCCGCCTTATTTATTTTGATTTTTTTAAATTTAGGGTCAGCGATTGAAATACGGGCACGTGGAAAGACCTCCAGTGCCATTCGGAAATTAATGAACTTACAGCCTAAAACAGCACGTCTCGTTCGCCAAGGTCTTGAGCTTGATGTGGCGATTGCTGATGTATTGGTGGGTGATTTGGTTAGGGTTCGGCCCGGTGAAAAGTTGGCTGTAGATGGTAGCGTGATGTCTGGATTAGGTGTTGTTGATGAGTCGATGTTAACCGGTGAGGCGATTCCAGTTGAAAAGATTGTGGGTGCAACAGTCAAGGCAGGGACGTTAAATATACAAGGTAGTTTTTTGTACCAGGCAGACCGTGTCGGTAGAGAAACCTTATTGGCTCAAGTGGTTGAGACCGTGTTACAAGCACAGAGTGCTAAGCCAGCGATAGCTCGATTAGCCGATAAAGTTGCAGCTATTTTTGTTCCTGTGGTGGTTGTGATTGCNATGGGGGTTTTTGGCGTGTGGTTTTATTTCGGTCCACAACCGGCGGTAGGGTATGCTTTTGTCACAGCAATGACCGTTTTAGTTATTGCTTGTCCCTGCGCACTGGGGTTGGCAACACCGATTTCTGTCATGGTTGCTGTTGGGCGAGCNGCGCAGGCAGGTATATTGATTAGAAACGGTGAGGTATTGCAGACGGTTGGGCAAGTGTCTTGTGTGATATTTGATAAGACTGGAACGATCACAGAAGGTAAGCCTGAAGTCGTTGCTGTTAAAGCCTTGAACCATTTTAGGACAGAGCAAGTTTTGCAATGGGCCGCCAGCNTAGAAGTTGGCTCTGAACATGTTTTGGCAACGTCCGTATTGCGGGCAGCGAAAGACAAAAACTTAGCGCCTTTAGCCGTAACCGGTTTTCAAATGCATCCAGGACGGGGTGTAACCGGTTTAATTGACGGCCAACAGGTGGTATTAGGTAATCAATCATTGATTGAGGACTTAGGTCTTAATATGGATGCCTCTAAGGAGGTGTTACAGCAGAGTTATGCTGAAGGTTATACCGTCATGATTTTGGCCGTAAATGCTGAAATTGTCGGTATTTTAGGCGTTTCTGATCCGGTTAAAGTAGATTCGGCTGAAGCAATACAGAAATTACAGGCTTTGGGAATACGGGTCATGATGTTAACCGGCGATCATGACAATACTGCAAGGGCAATTGCTGATCAAGTGGCGATCGATGATTTTCGGGCGCGGTGTTTACCCGGAGATAAGCTGGCTATTATAGAAGAATTACAAGCAGTAGGAGAGGTGGTCGCAATGGTGGGAGATGGGATTAATGACGCACCTGCCTTGATGCAGGCAGATGTCGGTGTTGCNGTGGGGTCTGGGGCTGATATCGCAATTGAAAGTGCGGATTTTATTATTTTGCAGGGTTCTTTGCTTAAAATGAATCAGGCGATTACGTTATCGAAGGCGGCCTTAACGAACATTAAACAAAATCTATGGGGTGCTTTTATTTATAACGCACTGAGTATTCCGATTGCAGCGGGATTGCTTTATCCCGNTTTTGGTTTTTTGTTGAGTCCTGTTATTGCCAGTGCGGCAATGGCCTTTTCATCCTTAACCGTGGTCGCTAATGCTAATCGTTTGCGTTGGGTAAATTTAACAGTTAAAACTAATGATTAAGCAATTTGCGTTATTATCGGATGTTTGATTTATGCGTCAGTCGTTAATAGATAAAAATACTGTTCGGGTAGAGGCTTATGAAAAACGTAATAAACAAANTGATAAAGATGCTTTGAGTCAGCAGATTTGTCAGAAAGTCATTGAACAGCCGAGTTACCAAGGTGCCAAGACAGTGATGTGGTATGTGGATTGTCGTTCGGAAGTTAGAACGCAAACCATCATAAAACAAGAGTTAGGCCAAAATCGACGTATTGTTATTCCTTTTTGTACTCAAGATAGCGGTGGAAAAAATCAGTTAGGTTTGTGGTTGTTGGACGATTTGTCTGAATTAGTGCGTGGCTGCTGGGGTATTTTAGAGCCGCCTGAAAGTCGTTGGTATGAGTCTGGAAAACAGGTTGCTATTGAAGCGTTGGATCTCATCATAGTGCCGGGTGTAGGGTTTGACCGCCGGGGTGGGCGGTTGGGTAATGGCCAAGGATATTATGATAATTTTTTGCAGCAAGTTTCTGTCGCAACCCAGATACAAGGGATTTGTTATGAGTCGCAGCTCTTCGATGATATCCCGATGGGGGGAACAGATGTTNCAATGGATTTTGTTTTTACACAGTCAGCGATTTATCACCGGGAGCAAGAGTTTTAGTGAAGGCAAATGCGATAAAAGATATCCCACAATCAACACCGGCCTTTTTAATTGATCAAGACAAGATTAAGAAAACGCTCCATTATTTACAGTTCTTAAAAGAACGTAGTCAATGTCAGGTGTTGTTTTCTATTAAGTCATTGCCATTAACGGCCGTTATGAAACAAACCTTATCCGTTGTTGATGGTTTTTCAGTGAGTTCGTTGTTTGAGTTGCGGTTAGCACGAGAAGTTGATCGAGGCGATAGTGAGCTGCATTTAACAACACCGGGTTTAAAAGTTGATGAGTTTGATGAGTTAGCGATGTTGTCAACGCGATTAGTTTTAATTCACTTGAGCAATATCGGCAATTTAGGCCGCTATTAAATACGGCGGTTTCCCCAGGGCTTAGAGTGAATCCTGAACTTTCTTTTGTGGCGGATAACCGGTATGACCCCTGCCGTAACTTTTCAAAATTAGGTGTTCCCTTAGGACAGCTGGTAGGGCAATTACCTCAAGGCATAGAAGGGCTTCATTTTCATACCGTGTTCGGTAGTGATTCTTTCCAGCCATTGCAAGAGACAGTGGCACGTATTGAAGCGCAATTAAGTCATTCATTAGCNTCATTAAAGTGGATCAATTTAGGCGGTGGCTATTTGTTTGATTCTGAACAGCAGATGGAGCCTTTGATTGATCTGATTGTCCGGCTTAAAAAACGCTATCAAGTGGAAGTTTTTATGGANCCGGGTAATGGGGTTGTGGGGGCATCTGGGTTTATAGTGGCTACCGTAATTGATTGTTTTGTTCGGGAAGGGAAGACCGTAGCGGTTTTGGATACCTCCGTTAATCATAATCCTGAGGTTTTTGAGTACCAAAGAAGACCGCAGTTAGTCGAGGAGGTGCCAGATGGTGAGTATAGTGCTATTTTGGCCGGGTGTACTTGTTTGGCGGGAGATCTTTTTGGTGAATATTATTTTAATCAGCCCATCACGCTGGGTGATCGGGTTACCTTTAGTCATGTTGGCGCATATAGCCTGATTAAGTCTAATCGCTTTAATGGCTATAATTTCCCTGATATTTATACCTTTGATGATTCGACAGTGCGTAAAATTAAAACCTATGATTATGCGCATTATCGTGAGCAGTGGTTAACNTAGAGGATTAGTGATGAAAGCATTAATGATGACAAAAGTCGGCGAACCAGAGGTATTGCAATTACAGCAAGTGGATGAACCCGTGATTAGGCAACCCTCGGAGGTTAAAATAAAATTATTTGCTGCCGGTGTTAATCCCATTGATACTAAAATAAGGCGAGGTGGCTTATTACAGGGTGATGGTTTTCCGGTTATTTTAGGTTGCGATGGTGCGGGGGAAGTAGTTGAGGTAGGTGCCAGTGTGAGTCGTTATAAACTCGGAGATAAGGTGTGGTTTTGTCACGGTGGCCTCGGATTAGAGCAAGGCAATTATGCACCTTTTAATGTGATTGANGAGCGATGGTTAGCGTCTATGCCCAGTAATGCTAGTTATATCGAGGCAGCAGCGGCACCGTTGGTGTTAATTACCGCGTGGGGGGCGCTTTATAATCGCGGTCGATTACAAGCCGGTCAAACCGTTCTAATTCATGGCGGTGCGGGAGGGGTTGGTCACGTTGCTATTCAATTGGCGAAGTTACGGGGTGCGCGTGTCATCACAACGGTTTCAAGTCCTGAGAAAGAGCAATTTGTCAGGACGTTGGGTGCTGATGAGGTTATTATTTACCCCACTGAAGATACGCTTGAACGGTTATTAGCCTTGACGTTAGGGCGGGGTGCTGATTTAGTATTTGATACAGTGGGTCGAGACGTTTTTTTGCCTTCAATTACTATGACGGCACATTTTGGTACCTTAGTCTCTATTTTAGATCCCGGCGTCTTTGACTTTCAGGAAGCTAGAATGCGTAATCTCAGTATCGCTTTTGAGTTGATGCTGACACCCATGCTAAGAAATTTATCGGAGGCGCGAGATGAGCAGGTTGCTATTTTACAGCGATGTGCCGAGTACATGTTGGCGGGTCAATTGGTCATTGAAGTGAGTGAAGTTTTTTCTTTAGCAGAAGGTCTGGGAGCACATGCGATTATTGAGGCAGGACATACGCAAGGGAAAATTGTTTTAACAATTTAACCGCAGATTGTAATGAAGCTGGGTGTTCGAAAGTTCCCCTAAGTATTATTTTGTCGACTTATAAACAGGTGTGATGGCGAAAAAAACAAGGGCTAAGAAAACGCGAAAGAAATCATTATTGCACTCTTTACCAAGGGCGCCTCAATTGAAAAAAGCAATGTTTTTTTTCATGATTTCGTTTGGATTTATTGCGTTATCTTATATAGGTTATTTGGATTATACCGTTTGTAAACAATTTCAAGGCAAACGTTGGGCGTTGCCTGCGAAGGTTTTTGCAAGTCCAACAGAATTGTTTGTCGGTGGTCATTTATCTGTAAAAGAGGTCAGACTGTTACTTCTGCGATTACAGTACACTGAAGATAGCTCCTTAGCTAAGGAAGGGTCGTTTTACCGAAAGGGGCAAACCATAACATTACGAACCAGAAGTTTTAAGTTTTGGGATAAAGCTGAAGTCAGTAGGCAATTGCGATTAGTCTTTAAAGACGATACTTTATTATCGTTAATCAATGTGGTGAGTGGCCGTCAATTAGCTATCGTCCGGTTAGACCCGGCGCTTATAGGTAGTTTTTATCCGATGTTGAAAGAGGATCGAACGCTTATAGATTTAAGCCAGGCGCCTACGGCTCTGATTGATGGATTAATTGCCACTGAAGATCGGGGTTTTTATGAACATTACGGTGTTTCACTGAAGGCAATTGCACGGGCACTTTGGGTTAATGTAAAAGCGGGTGGAATTGTTCAAGGCGGTAGTACACTTACCCAGCAATTGGTTAAGAATTTTTTTCTAACGCCTCAGCGTAGTTTGTGGCGGAAATTTAATGAAGCACTAATGGCCATTATTTTAGAGTTTCGATTTGAAAAAAATGACATTCTGGAAGGTTATTTGAATGAGGTTTATCTGGGTCAGAATGGTGCCAGTGCGGTACATGGTTTCGGTTTGGCGAGTGAGTTTTATTTTTCACAACCGCTGGAGAAATTAGAACGTCACCAACTAGCAATGTTAGTAGGGTTAGTCCGGGGCCCGATTTATTATAATCCAAAGCGGCATCCCGAAAGAATTAAAAAACGGCGTAATCTGGTTTTGGATGAAATGGCCCGGCAAGGTTATATCACGGTCGCTGAGGCGACTTATTCTAAACAACAAGCATTAGCGGTAGTTCCCTTTAGGCGGCAAGCGATTAATCAGTACCCTGCTTTTTTGGAGTTAGTCAGACGGCAATTAACTCAGGAATACCGTGACGAGGATTTAACTTCAAATGGGTTGAGAATATTTACTACGATAGATGTTCGCGTGCAACAAAAGATGGAGCAAGTGATTGTTAAGAAACTTGAACAACTCGAGTTACGCAAAGGAACTGATAGCTTAGAGACAGCGGTGATTGTAACGCAGCCAGGGAGCGGTGAAATTGTGGCTTTAAGCGGTGGGCGTAACGCACATTCTGTGGGTTTCAATCGTGCTATGGATGCTGTTCGACCGATTGGATCATTGATTAAGCCGGCGATATATTTAACGGCATTAGAGCAAGCAGATCGTTATACCGTTACCACGTTGTTGAGTGATCACCCAGTGCAATTGACAAGCCGGAAGGGTACGACTTGGGAGCCGAAGAATTATGATGGTCGCAGTCACGATTACGTGCCACTACATACTGCACTATCACGCTCCTATAACTTGGCAACAGTACGGTTGGGAATGTCAGTGGGTATAGGGCATGTGGCTAAGACTTTACGAGACTTAGGGGTTAAAAGACCGATTAGGCTTTATCCTTCTTTTTTATTGGGTGCGACTGCATTTACACCTTTGGAAGTTAGCCAGATGTATTTGACCCTGGCTGGTGATGGCTTTGCTATGCCGTTACGGGCCATTCGATCGGTCATGTCTTCAGAGGGTAAGTCATTACAACGTTATCCTTATTCAGTTCGGCAGACGCTTGATTCAGGGGCGACATATTTAACCAATACATTATTACAAGAAGTGATGACAAAAGGAACGGGGCGCTCAGTTTATAAAAGGATATCCAAAACATTTAAGATCGCCGGTAAAACAGGCACGACAAATGATTTGCGAGACAGTTGGTTTTCTGGCTTTAGTGGGGATTATTTAGTAACCGTATGGTTGGGGCGAGATGATAATAAACCGATGGGATTGACCGGTGCGAGTGGTGCATTGAATCTGTGGGCGGATTTAATGATTCAAATTATGCGCCAACCTTTGCTCTTGAGTGTACCGGAGACGATTGAGAAGGTCTGGATCGATCCGGTTACACAATTACGAGCCAATTCAGCTTGTGTCGGTGCGCAGGTTTGGCCTTATAAAAAAGGGTCAGCCCCTAAGGCCTTTTCACCTTGTGTCACAACGCCTGTTAATCAGGCGCATGAATGGTTAAATAAAATGATGGGTGATAATTAAGATGACAGTGTGTGGAAACAAGGATTGGAAATGAATAAGTTAGTGTTAGGTTTATGTATGAGCTTATTTTCGATGATTATTTTGGCGGATGATAGTCATAAAGCCGTTGAGGTATTGAGGCTTTTTTTTAATACGACGGAATCTATGTCTGCGTCATTTATCCAAACGAATTTAGATGAGCAAGAGCGCATAACAGAACAAAGCGAAGGGGAATTTGTTTTATTAAAACCCGATAGTTTTTCTTGGAATTATCAGCGTCCTTTTGTTCAGAAGATTGTGGCTACAGGTAACAAAGTTTGGTTTTATGATGTTGACTTAGAACAAGTGACTATTAAAAAAATCGATAAGTTGATGGGGTTTTCACCGTTGTTGTTTTTGACCGGAGGGGTGGATTTGGCGCATGATTTTTGGGTTGAAATAGATTCAATTAACAATGCAGTTGTCTGGCTACGCGTGATACCTAAAGAAGAGAACAGTGGTTTTGAATTTATCCGGTTAGGTTTAGAGCAGGGGCAATTGTTTGCAATGGAGTTTGGTGATAACTTTGGTCGAAAAACAAAGCTTAACTTTATCGATGTAGAAGTAAATAGCACGGTTGATTCATCTCTGTTTGTTTTTAATATACCGGCGGGCGTCGATGTTTTTGAGGAATAAATAAAATGGATATGACTCAGCCCTTAGCGGAACGTATGCGACCTAAAGAGATTGCCGATTTTGTAGGGCAGAAACATTTATTGTTGCCGGGTAAACCCTTGTATGAATCAATCACATCGGGGCGGCTCCATTCAATGATTTTCTGGGGTGGTCCCGGGACTGGGAAAACTACGTTGGCGCGGATGATTGCAAGGCACTCTGATGCCTCATTTATCGCGCTGTCGGCGGTTTTAGCCGGCGTTAAAGATATTCGCTCGGCGGTGACCGAGGCGCAACATTTATTGCTCAGTGAAAACAGACGAACTATTTTGTTTGTTGATGAGGTGCATCGGTTTAATAAGTCCCAGCAGGATGCTTTTTTACCTCATGTGGAAGACGGTACGATTTTTTTTATTGGTGCAACCACTGAGAATCCATCGTTTGCATTAAATAACGCATTATTGTCAAGGGCGCGTGTTTATGTGCTTAATGCGCTGACTGAAGATGATTTAAGCAGTGTCATAACTCAAGCATTAGCGAATAAAGAGCATGGTCTTGGGGGGCGATTTACTATGGATGCGGGCATAACAAAGCAATTTTCTCAAGCAGCAGATGGAGATGCGCGTCGGGCATTGAATCTTTTGGCTATAGCAACTGAAGTCGCTGAATCTCAAGGCTTGAGTGTGGTTGATTCAGCGGTTGCTCAGGAGGTGTTGTCAGGAGAAGTGCGCCGATTTGATAATCAGGGGGAGGAGTTTTATAATCAAATTTCAGCCTTGCACAAGGCGGTGCGCGGGAGTGCGCCGGATGCAGCGCTTTATTGGTTGTGCCGAATGCTAGACGGCGGCTGTGACCCGGGCTATTTAGCTAGACGAATTGTCAGGATTGCATCGGAAGATATTGGTAATGCGGACCCCAGAGCCTTGCAGTTAGCGATGAATGCCTGGGATGCGCAACAGCGTTTAGGGAGCCCTGAAGGGGAATTGGTCTTGGCTCAGGCAGTGGTTTATATGGCATGTGCTGCGAAAAGTAATGCNGTTTATGTCGCTTATAAAGCCGCTATGCAGACAGCAAAAAACAGTGGCTCACTGCCGGTCCCGTTGCATTTAAGGAATGCACCCAGTAAGTTAATGGACTCGTTAGGTTATGGCAAAGCGTATCGTTATGCGCATAATGAGCCGGAGGGGTACGCGGCCGGTGAAAATTATTTTCCAGAAGAACTTCTTGGCAGTAGTTTTTATGCGCCTGTTTCGAGAGGGCTTGAAATTAAAATTAATGAGAAATTAAAAAATCTTAAGATTCTTGATCGTCAAGCCTTAAAGAAGAGAGAGTAAATGTTGCCAGTAAGTCATGAAATTGAGTATTTTTAGACCTGATTTCAGGTGCGAGAGAAAATCGCATTATTCTCGTTTAGGTGGTAGAATACGGCGCTGATTTATGAAAATAGCTGATTTTATAGTTAACTTCCCTTTTAATAGATACCTATGGACCTAAAGTTTCTTGATTTTGAACAACCGATTGCTGAACTAAGCGCAAAAATTGAAGAATTGCGTAATGTTAAATTTGATGATGACATTGACATTGACGATACCTTAAAGCAGTTAGAAGAAAAGAGTCAAATTCTTACGCAGTCCATCTACTCGAAATTATCGGATTGGCAAATATCTCAGGTGTCACGCCATCCAGGGCGCCCTTATACGCTTGATTATATTGAGCATATGTTCACTGATTTTTATCAACTGCATGGTGATCGTGCCTTTGCCGATGATCCTGCGATTGTCTGTGGCTTGGCTAAATTAGAGGGTCAAGCTATTATGGTTATTGGCCATCAAAAAGGGCGGGATACTAAGGAAAAGATTTATCGTAATTTTGGAATGCCTAAGCCAGAGGGCTACCGTAAGGCGCTACGGATGATGAAACTGGCAGAACGATTCCATTTACCGGTTATCTGTCTGATTGATACACCGGGTGCATATCCGGGTATTGGTGCTGAAGAACGCGGTCAAAGTGAAGCTATTGCTCGAAATTTATTTGAAATGGCACGTATTAAAACGCCAATAATTTGTACGATTATTGGTGAGGGTGGATCCGGCGGTGCACTAGCGATNGGTGTGGGTGATCGCTTGCTTATGTTGGAATACAGCACTTATTCGGTGATTTCTCCGGAGGGCTGTGCCTCTATTTTATGGAAGAGTTCTGAAAAGGCTGAACTTGCAGCAGAGGCTATGGGGATCGTTTCTGACCGCGTTAGAGAAGCGGGGCTTTTGGATGAGGTTGTTCGGGAACCCTTAGGCGGTGGTCACCGTGACTTTCAGCAAGTTGCTGATAATTTAAAAGTATCCTTGTTGGCACATTTGCAGTTGTTAAATGATGATTCTATTGATACGTTATTAGAGAAGCGTTTTCAAAGAATTATGGATTTTGGCACTTTTACTGAGGAAGTGTAAAGTTTTTTTACCGGCTTAGTTATTTTAAATACCCTGCATTCTGAACTAAAGCAGGTAGGTTATTTTGATCAGTTTCAAATTTGGACGCTATGAAAAATCGGTTGTCATGGGTTTTTTTAATCTGAAAGGTCAATGAGGGTGCTGACCCCCGATGCACTGCTTCGAATTCTACAGCGATACTCGCAAGGGCATAAGGTTTTTGTAGCCTTTAGTGGCGGTTGTGACTCTCATGTTTTATTGCATTTATGTTCACGGATTCCTACTTTATCTAAATCAATTACAGCTGTTTATATTGATCATGGCTTGCAGGAAGAATCAACAGGCTGGGCCGTACATTGTCAGTGGGTTGCCGATCAATTAGGCGTTAAATTTAAAAGTATCTCTGTCACGGTGTTACCCATTAAGGGTGAAAGTCTTGAGGCTATGGCGCGAGAAGCGCGTTATCAGGCAATAGCTGCATTGTTAGCGCCGGGTGATATTGTTTTAACGGCACATCATCAAGAAGATCAATATGAAACGATTTTATTGAAAATGTTTAGAGGTGCTGGGTTAGTCGGATTATCTGGGATTTCTGAACATTCCAATTTAGGGGTTGGGCAGTTAATCAGGCCCCTGTTAGCGGTTACCAAACAAGCCATTGATGATTATGCGATGGGCTATCAGCTGAAATTCATTCAGGACCCCAGTAACACTTGTATTGATTTTGATAGAAACTATTTGCGTAATATTATTACGCCGTTAATAAAGGATCGTTGGCCATCTGTTGATACAACAGTGAGCCGTGCCGGGCGTCATTGTCATCAAGGGCATGTGTTAATTTCCGAATTAATTGACCCTTTATTTCAGCAGGTGTTTTGTCAGCAAGAGCAGGCCTTGTTCGTTACTTTATTGCAAGGCTTGAATCCTTTAGAGCAACCGATGATTATTCGGCATTGGTTTAAGTGGCGAGGGTTAGAAATGCCCTCTGAGCGGGCAGTTAATTTATTGTTAACCCAAGTCCTTAGCGCGGGAAAAGACCGTTGTCCTGAATTAATCGTGGGTGATTATTGTGTTCGCCGTTTTCAAGATAAATTGTATTTATTGAAAGCCTTTTTGCCGGTAGATGCGGATTTTGTACAGCGATGGCCGCAAGGTGAAAACACATTGGTGTTAAAAGATAATGGCCAGTTGCGGCGAATGGGTAGGGTGCAGTGGGATGATGGGCGAGATTTTTGGCAGCACTATGAAGTAACCGTCCGTTACCGACACGGTGGAGAAAAGATTGGCTTACCGGGTCGCTCAGGGACTCATTTAGTAAAGAAATTATTTCAGGAAGCGAAGGTGCCGCCATGGTTGCGGTCAAGAATGCCGTTCATTTTTTTTGATGGTCAGTTAGCAGCTGTTGGAGATAAATGGGTGGCTGATGCGTTTTACGAAATGCCAGCAGGCGATAAATTACAATTTAAATGGACTTTAGCGAGCAATAATAGGAAAGAGAATGACGAAAAGGAGAATAACTATTAAAATATTCTTTTAAAGAAGCCTTGATTATCGTGAGATAATAAAGCGTTAATTTGATTTGATAATTCAGAGAAAAAAGTCTTACTATTTTATGACTAAATTTATTTTTATAACGGGTGGTGTTGTTTCATCGCTGGGTAAAGGTATTGCCGCGTCTTCACTGGCTGCTATTCTGGAAGCACGTGGATTGAACATTACCATGATTAAATTAGACCCCTATATTAATGTCGACCCAGGNACGATGAGTCCTTTTCAGCACGGAGAGGTATTTGTTACTGAAGACGGTGCAGAAACTGATCTGGATCTGGGGCATTATGAGCGTTTTATTGATTCACAAATGCTTCAGCGTAACAATTTTACAACCGGACAGATTTATGAAAATGTTATACGNAAAGAGCGTAAAGGGGATTATTTAGGCGCAACCGTTCAAGTTATTCCGCATATTACGGATGAAATTAAACAACAGATTATGGTTGGTGCCCAAGGAGCCGATGTGGCATTGGTTGAAATTGGCGGAACCGTGGGTGATATTGAGTCACTACCATTTTTAGAAGCTATTCGACAAATGCGTATTGAGTTAGGTGAAACGGAAACGTTATTTATTCATTTAACATTGGTGCCTTTTATTCGTTCTGCGGGTGAAGTCAAAACCAAGCCAACACAACATTCTGTTAAAGAATTGCGNTCTATAGGGATTCAGCCTGATGTATTGGTTTGTCGTTCAGAACAAAATATTTCAGATTCTAATCGAAAGAAAATTGGTTTGTTTACAAATGTGTCAGAGCGAGCGGTTATCTCAGCGATTGATGCNGATTCTATTTACCGTATTCCCATGTTGCTTCATGACCAAGGTCTTGATGAAATTGTGGTTGAGAAATTAGATTTGACTGTTCCGCCCGCCGATTTAAGTCAATGGCGGCGCGTTGTAGCGGCCTTGGAGGACAGTGAAAATGAAGTCACCATTGCTATTGTTGGGAAGTATGTCGATCATTTGGATGCCTATAAGTCGCTGAATGAGGCCTTAGTTCATGCTGGGATTCATACCCGAAATCGAGTGGTTCTTAATTATGTAGACTCAGAAACCATTCAAGATGATTGCCTGGAATCTTTGTCTGGAGTGGATGCTATTTTGGTTCCTGGTGGCTTTGGTGAACGGGGCATTGANGGGAAGGTTGCAACGGTTAAGTATGCTCGAGAACATAACATTCCTTATTTTGGTATCTGCTTGGGTATGCAAGTGGCGGTGATCGAATACGCCCGAAATGTAGTCGGGTTGGCAAATGCGCACAGTACTGAGTTTGTGGCAGAGACACAGGATCCCGTGATCGGTTTGATTACTGAATGGATGGATGAGTCGGGACGCCGAGAGGTTCGCGGCAATGGTGCTGATATGGGTGGAACCATGCGTTTAGGCGGNCAAAAGTGTCAATTGGAAGTCAATACGTTAGCGCATCACTTATACCAACAGAATGTTATTAGTGAACGACATCGACACCGTTATGAATTTAATAACCATTATTTGTCGGTATTTGCGGAAAGTGGCATGATGTTTTCCGGTAAGTCCACTGATGGTCAATTGGTTGAAATGATTGAAATACCGAGTCATCCTTGGTTCTTAGCATGCCAGTTTCATCCAGAGTTTACCTCAACACCGCGTGGCGGACATCCTGTTTTTTCGGGGTTTGTTGAAGCAGCTGCCATCTATAAAAAGACAAAGGAGTCACCAGAATGAAGTTATGTGGTTTTGACGCCGGCTTAGATCAGCCTTTTTTTCTGATTGCGGGCCCGTGTGTTATTGAAAGTGAGCAATTAGCAATCGATACAGCAGGTCAGTTGAAAGAATTAACGACAGCATTGAATATCCCGTTTATTTACAAGTCATCTTTTGACAAAGCGAATCGCTCTTCTCATGAGAGTTTTCGTGGCTTAGGTATTGAGGTGGGGCTTCAAATTCTAGACAAGGTTAAACAACAAATAGGCGTACCGGTATTAACCGATATTCATGAGGATACACCGTTAGAAGAAGTGGCCAGTGTGGTTGATGTTATGCAAACACCGGCTTTTCTTTGTCGACAAACCGGCTTTATTCAACGTGCAGCTGCACAAGGTAAGCCACTTAATATCAAGAAAGGGCAGTTTCTAGCGCCTTGGGATATGGTTCATGTGGTTAATAAAGCAAAAGCAACCGGTAATGANCAGATTATGGTTTGTGAGCGGGGAGCTTCTTTTGGGTATAATAATCTGGTTTCAGATATGCGGTCGTTGGCAGCTATGAGAGAAACAGATTGCCCTGTCGTTTTTGATGCGACACACTCAGTGCAATTACCGGGCGGGCAGGGCACATGTTCGGGTGGACAAAGAGAATTTGTGCCTGTTTTGGCTAGAGCCGCCATGGCTGTGGGTATTGCGGGTGTTTTTATGGAAACGCACCCAGATCCAGATCAGGCAAAAAGTGATGGGCCAAATGCATGGCCTCTCGACAGAATGAAGGAATTGTTAGAAATTTTATTAATACTCGATCAAACGGTTAAATCCAGTCGTTTGATAGAAACAACTTTATAGGTAATGAAAATGGCTGAAATTGTAGACGTTCGTGCAAGAGAAATTCTAGACTCAAGAGGTAATCCTACCATTGAGGCTGATGTGGTTCTAGCCTCAGGGGTGGAAGGCAGCGCTATGGTGCCTTCAGGTGCTTCAACAGGGGAAAGAGAGGCTATTGAATTACGTGACGGGGATAAATCACGGTATATGGGCAAGGGCGTATTGAATGCGGTAGAGAATACCAGGACTGAAATTCGTTCAGCGGTGATCGGGCTTGATGCCGCCGATCAGGCTTTGCTTGATAAGACTATGATCGATTTAGATGGNACAGATAGCAAAGGTCGATTAGGTGCAAATGCTACCTTGGCAGTTTCTATGGCAGCGGCAGATGCCGCAGCAAAAGAGCAAGGTGAGCCACTTTACCAGTATATGAATAATGACGGAGAGTTTATCTTACCCGTACCGATGATGAATATTATCAATGGTGGCTCTCACGCGGACAACAGTGTGGATTTACAGGAATTTATGATTTTACCTGTGGGTGCACCTAGTTTTACAGAAGCCATACGTTATGGTGCTGAAGTGTTTCATACACTTAAAAAGGTTTTGACAGAACAGGGAATGACAACAACAGTGGGTGATGAAGGAGGGTTTGCGCCTAATTTACCTTCTAATGAGGCAGCGATTAGCGTCATCCTTCAAGCCATTGAGCAGGCTGGTTATCGTCCTGGAGAAGATATTTATCTCGGCCTTGATGCTGCGAGCTCGGAGTATTTTGATAATGGTCGGTATATTTTAGCATCTGAAAATAAACGATTTGATTCTGAAGGTATGACCGATTTCTTAGCAGATTGGGTGAATAAATACCCTATTATCAGTATTGAAGACGGATTGGATGAGAACGACTGGGATGGCTGGAAGTATTTAACAGAACAGTTAGGCGGTAAAATTCAATTGGTGGGTGATGATTTATTTGTAACCAACCCAGCAATCTTGAAGGAAGGAATTGATAAGCAAATTGCCAATTCAATCCTCATTAAAGTGAATCAAATTGGTACCTTAACTGAAACGTTTGAAGCGATCGCAATGGCTAAAGCGGCTAATTATTCTGCCGTGGTCTCTCATCGATCAGGAGAAACAGAAGATGTGACGATAGCTGATTTAGTGGTTGCCACCGGTACGGGTCAAATTAAAACAGGTTCTTTGAGTCGTTCAGATCGTATCGCTAAATATAACCGACTCATGAAAATAGAAGAACAATTAGGCGCTAAAGCACGTTATGCTGGCAGAAGTGCTTTTAAAATGTTGGCTTAAATTAGGNTGGTTAGTTTAAACCCAAACGATGCGTATTTTGTTGGGGCTCATTAGTCTGTTAACGGTGATGTTACAATACCGGCTGATATTCGGTGAAGGAAGTTTGCAGCAAATTAGCGAGTATCAGCAGCAGATCGATATTTTGAGCCAACAAGATTTGCTTAAGAAAATGCGGAATGATCGCATTTATCGTGAGGTTTTGGATTTAAGAAAGGGCGATGAAGCCCTTGAAGAGAGAGCCCGAAATGAATTGGGTATGATTGGAAAGGAAGAAACGTTTTATCAATATCTTCAGGCTGAATCTTCGCCGGTTACGCACCGTCAATAATCTAAGTTTATTGACGGTGGTCATCAATTAAGTTTATCTCANTAGTCATCGCTGTTTTCAACTGACAACGGGTTCAGGTTTTTTCCTAATTATGGTTTCTAGATATTGAGTATTTATGAGTGAGTCAGTAAATTTTTGGGGGGTTGTTCCGGCTGCCGGTGTGGGTAAACGCATGCAGTCTGATCGTCCGAAACAATACTTGTTACTTGGCGATCAGACTGTTATAGAACAAACTTTATTTCAGTTGCTGGAGGCTAATTGTTTTGCGGGAATCGCCGTGGCTATTTCATCAGAAGACCCTTATTGGCCAACATTGCCTTGTTCACAGCAGGAAAAAATTATTCGTGCAGAGGGTGGGCGAGAACGCGCTGATTCAGTGTTGTCGGCATTAAATGCTTTGGTTGGTAAGGCCTCTGATAATGATTGGGTTTTGGTGCATGATGCGGCAAGACCGTGTATCAAGGTGGCCGATATTCATCGCTTGATTAACACCCTTAAAAGCGATCCTGTGGGAGGCATCTTGGCACTGCCATCGCATGATACCTTAAAGAATGTAATGCAGGGACAGATCGTTGATTCGGTGGACAGGAATAGAGTCTGGCGCGCCTTAACGCCTCAAATGTTTCGTTACGGTGTGTTAAAAAAGGTTTTACAATTAGCCGCAGAGAAAGGTCAAGTTGTCACTGATGAAGCCAGTGCGTTTGAATTAAATGGTTTGCAACCGAAAATTGTTGAAGGGCAACCCGGTAATATTAAAATTACCCGTCCNGAAGATTTGATACTGGCAAAATTTTATATGGAGCAAGAATGATAAGAATTGGTCAAGGATATGATGTTCACCGGTTTCAAGAAGAAGGTGATGTTATTTTGGGCGGCGTAACCATTGATTTTGATAAGGGTATTGCCGCGCATTCAGACGGTGACGTTGTTCTTCATGCCTTGTCTGATGCGTTGTTAGGATCGGTTGCCTTGGGCGATATAGGTCATCATTTTCCCGATACAGACCCTTCGTTTAAGGGGGCGGATAGTCGTGTCTTATTGAGGCATGTGTATAGTATTGTTGTTGAAAAAGGCTATGGTTTAGTCAATGCAGATATTACTATTATCGCCCAAGCACCTAAAATGGCACCTCATATTAATGCTATGAGAAATAATATTGCCCGTGATCTGAACGTAGCGTTAGATTGTATTAATGTGAAGGCAACTACCACTGAGCACCTTGGTTTCGAAGGGCGTAGCGAGGGGATTGCTGTTCAGGCCGTTGTGTTGATGAGCGAGGGATTATCCTAATTACGTGGCTTAGGGTGTTATCCTTATTGCGCCTACCTTATTTTCTCATCAGTTAAGGCTCTTTCAGTGATTAATTTTCCGGACTGGCCCAATACCTATGGCGGTCCACCGGGGGCCGGTCTTATTCGTCAATCGCCCGAAGACTTTAAGGTCGAAGAGGTCCTGCCCTTCACTCCGAGTGGGGAAGGTGAACATCTATTTCTTTTTATTGAAAAACGTGGGGAAAATACTGATTATGTCGCTCGTCAACTGGCGAAATTTTCCGGTGTTTTGGCACGTGATGTTGGTTACGCCGGCTTAAAAGATCGGCAGGCGGTGACTCGGCAATGGTTTAGTATTTGGATGCCTGGAAAACCGATGCCCGATTGGGAGCACTGGAACCAAGAAAACATAAGTCTGATTGATATAACCCGGCATCATAAAAAGTTAAAGCGGGGTGTCTTAACAGGCAATAAATTTAGTTTAATGATCCGTCAATGGGACGGGGATGTTAAGCAAACGGAGCATGTGTTAAATACGATTGCTGTAGGAGGCATCGCTAATTACTACGGTGCCCAACGTTTTGGGCATCAGGGTAAGAATATTGAAAAAGCACTATCCCTATTTCAAGGACAGACATTCAAGAGAAATCAACGCAGTCTCTATTTGTCAGCGGCTCGGTCATTTATTTTTAATTGTATTTTGGCGCGACGAATTGAGTTGGAGAACTGGAATCAGGTTGTAGCAGGGGATGTTTTACAATTTGAAGGCTCCAATAGCTTTTTCCGAACAGATGTAGTTGATAGCGTCTTAACGGCGCGTGTTTCAGCCCTAGAACTTCATCCAACCGGGTGTTTGTGGGGGCTCGGTAATGTGCCCGAACACGGTGATGCGTGGCACATAGAGCAGACAATATTGGCTCAGTACTCGGAACTTAGAGACGGTCTAGAGGCGATGGATTTAAAAATAGGACGCAGAGCATTGCGGGTTGTCGTTGACAATTTAACGTGGGCTTTTACGGATGCGCAAACGTTAAGATTATCATTTTTCTTACCAGCAGGCAGTTATGCCACAGCGCTATTAAAAGAAATTATTGTCATTAGGAATTAGTATGGACTTTTTACAGGCATTTGCATTGGCTTTTTTGCAAGGCGTGACCGAATTCTTGCCAGTATCAAGTTCGGCACACCTTATTTTAATGCCGGTCGTTTTAGGGTGGGAAGATCAAGGGCAAGCCTTTGATGTTGCTGTTCATCTGGGGACCTTGTTTGCTGTTGTTGGTTTTTATCGTCGGGACGTTTATCGTTTGGTGGTTGCGTGGGTTGCATCGGTGACGAAAAAACAAAATTCAGACGATTCGCAACTTGCCTGGTCGGTTATTATTGCAACGATACCGGTGGGGTTGGTGGGTCTTGCAATTTCTGATGGAGTTGACCATTTATTGCGCTCCCCGTTAGTGATTGCTGTCGCGACAATTTTATTTGCAGTTTTGCTAGCNTGGGCAAGTCGACAAGCTACTGAGAGACGTATTACGCTTACGATTAAAGAGGCCTTGATAGTGGGTTGTTTTCAGGCGCTTGCGTTAATCCCTGGAACATCGCGTTCAGGCATTACCATAACCGCGGGGTTGTTATTGGGCCTGACCCGAGGTCAGGCGGCACGATTTTCTTTTTTATTGTCTATCCCTGTCATTGTTTTAGCAGGGTTACTTAAAAGTATTGAACTTTATCAATCATCGGTACCGGTGGTTTGGGAGTTTATGGCGGTGGGTGTAGTNGTTTCAGCCGTAGTCGCTTATCTGTCAATCGCTTGGTTTTTAAGGTTCTTAGAGCGCGTCGGGGTGATGCCTTTCATTTGGTACCGAATTATTCTTGGGCTGGTGTTATTGGCTGTGTTTATCCATTAAACTGAGCAAAACATAGACTGCACCGGTGCCACCGGCATGACGAGGGGCGGAGCAAAAGGCAAGGACATGAACGTGTTGTCTTAACCACTGATTGAGGCTGTTTTTGAGAATGGGTTTTTGGTTGGGGGATCGATAGCCTTTACCATGAATAATATGAATACAACGGCAATGTTCTAGAATACAGTCGTGGAGGAACTGCGTTAGGTGATTTTTGGCTTCTGCCCGGGTCAGACCGTGTAAATCGAGTTCGGCATCTATTCCAAAAAAACCTTTTCGCATTTTTTTCAAGATATTTTTTTGCAGACCTGGGGCTAAAAACTCCAAATTATCAGCGTCACCGAGTAGGTCAACGGTATCGTTCGGTGTATCATTAAATGTTTGATAATAGTCAGCGTTGGGTGGTTTCGAGATAATTGCTGGTTTGGCGGTTTTATGAAAATGAAGTCGGTCATTTTTAATGGATTTTACCTTCCCGACTGTTTTTCTAAACAGCGCCATATCTTCATCAGAGGTTTTTTTTTCACGGACCATGGGGGTTTTAAAAGGTAATGGAGGTTTTAGAAAAGTACAATAGCGTTGTTAATGGAGATAGTTGATTTTAGCGTTTTTTGAGGGATTGAGCGAATAGTTATGAAAATTTTGTTGAGTAATGATGATGGTTATTTTGCTAAGGGTTTGTTAGTGCTGGCGGCAGCCTTAAAAGAACGAGCGGATATAACCATTGTTGCACCGGATAAAAATAGGAGTGCTGCTAGTAATTCCCTGACCTTAGAGTTGCCACTGAGAGCTTNTGAGATAGAGCCTAATTTTTATAAAGTAGATGGTACGCCGACTGATTGTGTTCATCTTGCGATNACAGGGCTTNTTGAAACAGAGCCTGATATGGTGATTGCGGGTATCAACCATGGCGCTAATATGGGGGACGATGTGTTGTATTCAGGCACCTTGGCTGCAGCCACGGAAGGACGGTTTTTAGGGTTCCCGGCGATAGCGATTTCTTTAGCATCGAATGAACCANAATATTTTGAAACAGCGGCAGAAGTTGCGGTTTATCTTTTACGGCGCATTCAAGAAAAACCGTTGGCGCAGGATGTGGTTTTGAATGTTAATGTTCCAGATATTCCCGTTGCTGAATTAAAAGGTTATCAAGTGACGCGTTTGGGTCAGCGGCATAAATCTGAACCGGTGATTAAATCCCAAGACCCGCGGGGGCGGCCTATTTATTGGGTNGGACCGCCGGGTTTAGCGCGTGATGATGGTTTTGGAACCGATTTTGATGCAGTCAGAAATAATTATGTTTCCATTACACCGTTACAACTTGACCTGACGCGTTATGAGTTAATGAATGATTTATCAGAGTGGATTGATGGGACGGTNACAACATGAAAACACGTGAGGGTATCGGTATGACTTCTCGCCGCACCAGAAATCGCATGATTGATCGGTTAATGGGGCAGGGGATCAGTAATCATAGTGTTCTTAATGTCATGAGGGATACGCCGCGGCATTTGTTTATGGATGAAGCGTTATCTAGCCGCGCTTATGAAGATGTTGCATTGCCGATTGGCTATAATCAAACTATTTCTCAGCCCTATATTGTCGCCAAAATGACTGAGGTATTAGTTGATCATGGGGTAACGGGAAGTGTTTTGGAGATTGGAACCGGGTGTGGTTATCAAGCAGCTGTTTTGGCGCAAATGGTAGATCAAGTTTATTCAGTGGAGCGAATTTTACCGCTACAAAAGAAAGCCAGTAAATTGCTGATGGATTTATCGATTAGGAATATTAAATATTTACACAGCGATGGGGGCTGGGGCTGGCCTGATTTTGCACCTTATGAGGGTATTTTGGTAGCGGCAGCGCCCACAGAAATTCCGAAAGGGTTGTTGCAGCAAATGAAAGAAGGCGGGGTTATGATTATTCCTGTCGGTCCGCAAGGGGATCAGGCCTTACAAAAGGTAGTCAAGACGGCTACAGGTTTTGATATTGAAAATATTGAAGCAGTGAGTTTTGTTCCATTTGTGCAGGGGAGGCGGTAGTGTTCTTTGAGCGTTGCTATGAGTCTATGTTGTTGTGGGCGCAGCATCGTCATGCCGTTAAGTATTTGTTTATTTTAAGTTTTGCGGAGTCGTCTTTTTTTCCATTACCACCGGATGTCATGTTGGCCCCCATGACCTTATCTCAGCCAAAAAGAGCGCTGTTTTTTGCATTGTTGACTACAGTTGCCTCGGTATTAGGCGGTGTTCTTGGCTATATGATTGGCTTATATGCCATTGATTGGGTCATGCCATGGTTACAAAACAGTGTTTATGGCGCATCGTTTATTCGTGTCCAGAGTTGGTTTGAGCAGTGGGGGGTGTGGGCGGTTTTTTTGGCGGGGTTTTCGCCTATTCCCTATAAAGTTTTTACTATTGCCTCGGGTGCTTTTGGCTTGGTTTTTTTACCCTTTGTCGTTGCCTCTATTTTGGGAAGAGGAGCGCGTTTTTTTTTAGTAGCAGGCTTGATTGGTTGGGGCGGTGAGCGTTTAGATCGTTTAATTAGGCAATATATGAATACACTTGGATGGTTAATGGTGTGCTTGGTGGTTATGGTCGCATTGGGATATCAGTTTTTTATCACGTTGAATTAATGAAATCATTATGAAATATAATCAATTAGGACAAACCGAATTAAGGGTTAGTGAATTGTGTTTGGGAACCATGACTTTTGGTGAGCAAAATACCGAACAAGAAGGGCATGATCAACTTGATAAGGCAGTGGATTATGGGGTTAATTTTATTGATACGGCAGAAATGTATTCTATTCCACCCCGTGCTGAAACTTTTGGTCATACAGAAACTATTATCGGGCGCTGGTTTCAACAGCGTCAGAACCGCGATCGCATTATCTTGGCAACCAAAGTTATTGGTAAAGCCGATGACTTTATGCCCTATGTGCGAGGGGGCTATACCCGGCTCAATCAGCGTAATATTGAATTGGCCTTAAATGATAGTTTGATGCGTTTGAATACGGATGTTATTGATCTTTATCAAATACACTGGCCGGATCGAAATACTAATTTTTTTGGCCGATTGGGGTATCAGCATCAACCCGATGACAGTGCCGCGCCGATTGAAGAGACATTATCGGTACTGAATGCGCTTGTAGCATCGGGTAAAGTACGAGCGATAGGCGTTTCTAATGAAACAGCCTGGGGAACTATGGAGTATCTCCAACTCAGTCAAGGCGGTGTCGGGCCGCGAATCGCCAGTATACAAAACCCTTATAATTTGTTGAATCGAAGCTATGAGGTTGCATTAGCGGAAGTCTCGCATCGAGAGACAGTGGCTTTATTGGCGTATTCACCGTTAGCATTTGGCGTTTTAAGTGGTAAATATTTGGCCAATCAACAACCTGACAATGCACGGCTTACTCTATTTCCGAGTTATCAGCGTTACTCTAATGAAATGGCCGTTAAAGCAACAGAGGCTTATGTGAATTTGGCCCAGGAAGCGGGGCTAACGTCTAGTCAAATGGCTTTAGCTTTTGTAAACAGTCGCTCCTTTGTAGCTGCGACGATTATAGGAGCCACGTCTTTGGAACAATTACAGCAAAATCTGGATAGCACAACGGTCGACTTAAGTGATGACTTGATAGCGGCGATTGATGCTATTCACCGAAAATGGCCTAATCCATGTCCTTGAGAGGCATTGACGATTTGAATTTTTTA
>JGI26243J51142_1000241_pt1 | contig 27206 bp, 26 predicted proteins | sample SaaInlV_130m_DNA_FD_51142 | JGI IMG/M metagenome (IMG submission 51142)
AGGGAGGAAAGTCCGGGCTCCAAAGGGTAGAGTGCCAGGTAACGCCTGGGAGGCGCGAGCCTACGGAAAGTGCAGCAGAAAATAAACCGCCTGTTTTTCATTCGTGAGAGGCAGGTAAGGGTGAAATGGTGCGGTAAGAGCGCACCGCGCGGCCGGTAACGGGCGTGGCAGTGTAAACCCCACTCGGAGCAAGACCAAATAGGAATCCGCTAATCGTGACCCGCGATGGGATTCGGGTAGGTCGCTATAGGTGTCCGGCGACGGGCATCACAGATGAATGATTGTCCTCGACAGAACCCGGCTTACCGGCCGGCTCCTTATTTTTATACAGCTCATATTTTACGATCATATGAGGCGGTCCCAAGGTGTTTTTCGACGCTTCAGCACCGTCTCAGGCCCTATATTCATGAGGTCTCTGTTTTATATGCACATTGGGAATATAAAATAGCCTGCATAGTACAGATCAGTCTTAGGCACGAAACCTCATAAGTTACTTTAACTTATGAGGATATATGGCTGTAATCTATTAGATTATGGTTTAGGCTATGTAATACTCTATAGAAACGCTCCTAAGTTATTGTGTTTTAAAGACAAATTGGCTCAATTGAGCTTGACAGGAACCTGTCCCCTTTCTAAGGTTCACTGTGAAGAAAAGTGGGTAAATGTGTCGTTTAGTGGAGAAACCTTATTCAAGGTTGCTCCAGCGCTGAGAGGGTATTGTATTTTGACTCTCTGCTGATGGCTCATGGCCCCTATTTTCCAGTTTATGGAGTGGGTTTAAAGGCATGTTCAGGGGCGTAAACAACGTGAATATTGATGCGAAAGGTCGCATCGCTATTCCTACGCGGTTCCGGGATCAACTCCTGAATCACTGTAACGGTGAGATGGTTGTCACCATCGACACCGAAGAGCGGTGCCTCCTTATCTATCCCCAGCACGACTGGGATGACATTCAGCGCAAGGTAGAAGCCCTGCCTAGCTTTAATGTTGCTGCTCGTCGAGTGCAGCGTTTATTGATTGGTCACGCGACTGACATTCAAATGGATAGCAGCGGCCGAATACTGCTGACACCACCATTGCGGGAATATGCGCAATTGGATAAGAAAGGCGTATTGCTCGGACAGGGTAAGAAGCTTGAACTCTGGAGCGAGCCGTCGTGGATAGAACGTCGAGATTCATGGCTGGAAGATCAATCCAGCCTGGAGCTACCCGACGAATTACAGTCTCTGTCCCTCTAGGTGCCTGCATCGTGACCGACCCCCACCAAACAGTTCTGCTCGAAGAGGCTGTTTCAGCCCTCATTATCGATCGCAGTGGCACCTATGTCGATTGTACATACGGTCGAGGCGGGCACAGTCAGGCGATTGTGAACACACTTGAGTCTGATGGCAGGTTGCTGGTTGTGGACCGTGACAAAACAGCGATCGATCATGCGCAGGAGAAGTTCAAAGATGATCCTCGGGTAATGGTGGAGCACGGCGCATTTTCACAACTTGTAGAATTTACGCAAAAACATCAGCTCGAGGGCCTCGACGGAGTGCTGATGGATCTTGGTGTCTCATCACCTCAGTTGGATGATCGAGAACGTGGGTTCTCTTTTCAGCAGTCAGGTCCTCTGGATATGCGGATGAACCAGACCGAAGGAGAAACCGCAGAAGAATGGCTTAGCGTGGCCAGTGAAAAACAGATCATGGATGTCCTAAAGCAATACGGTGAGGAAAGGTTTGCCAAGCGTATTGCACGAAAGATTGTTGAAACGCGAGCCATATCTCCGATCAATACCACCGGCAAACTCGTTGAGATTTGCCAAACATCGATCCCACGGAAAGAAAAACACAAGCACCCTGCCACCAGAACTTTCCAGGCGATTCGAATACAGGTCAATCACGAGCTGGATGAGTTAGAGGCCTGTCTGCGCGATGTGATTGAATTACTTAATTCGGGTGGCCGGTTCGCGGTCATCAGTTTTCATTCTCTTGAGGACAGAATCGTAAAACGTTTCTTCAGGCGCATGGAAAAAGGTGATGACCTCCCCTCTCGCTTGCCAATACGGGATGCGGAGTTGAACAGGAGGTTAAAGGTTATAGGCAAGCCGGTTCGCGCATCCGAAGCCGAAATTGAGCGAAATCGTCGAGCACGGAGCTCGATAATGCGCATCGCGGAGAAGCTGTGATGCCAGTGATTGTGCAACAACTTATGCGCTGGTTCTTCTCTCCTAGGCCGATGGCAGGTTCTTTTTTATGTGGTCTGTTGGTGGTGTCTTCGCTCGGTGTTGCATATTCGTCACACCAGACACGCAATATGTATCGAGATTTACAACAGCTCGAGAAAGATCATGATGATCTCGAGCACGAATATGAAAAGCTTCTTCTGGAGCACAGTGCCTGGGCAGATTACACCAGGCTCAACGAGCTGGCGCAGGACAAGCTGCAAATGACCGCGCCCGAAACCAGTGAAATGGTGGTGCTGCGATGATGCTAGCGCGTGTCCATCTTGTGGGAATCATCGTTATTTCCCTGTCAGCGGCCATGATGATGCGGCTTTGGTACCTGCAGATTTTTGAAAAAGATTTTCTTCAGAATCAGGGCGATGCACGGACTATTCGAATGGAGCGTATTAACGCACACCGGGGCATCATCCAGGATAGAACGGGCAAGCCCCTGGCGGTTAGTACCCCGGTTCTGTCCTTGTGGGTCAATCCCAGTGAGGTTCTACAGTCAAATGCCAGCCTTAAACCTCTCACAACTTACCTGGGTGTTAAGGCTGGAGAGTTCGATAAACGGCTGAAAAGTGCCAAATCAAAAAACTTTGTTTATCTGAGGCGCCACCTCCCGCCGGCTGAGGCTCGCGGGATTCTCGAGCTGGAAATACCTGGAATCTATGCGGAGCGTGAATATCACCGTTTCTACCCCGCTGGTGAAGTTGCTGCACACCTTGTTGGGCTCACTAACGTAGATGATAAGGGGCAAGAAGGGCTTGAGCTTGCTTTTGATAAGTGGCTGGCCGGAACGGCAGGCAAAAAAAAGGTTCTAAAGAATCTGTACGGTGAAATTATTCGGGATATAAAGCCCGTTGCAGAAGCGCAGCCAGGAAAGACGCTGACACTTGGGATTGACCTGAGGCTTCAATATCTGGCCTATCGAGAGCTGAAATCTGCGGTGAAGTCTTTTCAGGCAGAATCCGGATCGATAGTTGTTCTGGATGTTGAGTCCGGCCAGGTTCTCGCGATGGTGAATCAGCCTTCTTACAACCCCAACAATCGAGTCGGTCTGGATTTGAGTGCGGTGAGAAATCGGGCTTTAACTGATGTGTTTGAGCCTGGGTCTACCGTTAAACCGTTTACGGTTGGCGTCGCGCTCCAATCTGGAAGCTACAGCCCGCAGTCGATTATTGATACTGCGCCCGGTTTCGTTCGAGTCGATAATTTTACCGTTCGTGATCCACGAAACCGGGGTGAGATAACCCTGGGTGAGATCATTATACATTCAAGCCAGGTTGGTATTTCCAAGCTGGCTTTGGACCTTAATGAGTATGAGGTCTGGGGGATGTTTGAAAAATTGGGTTTTGGTCGCGATGTCGGTACGGGTTTCCCTGGAGAGAGTGCGGGGTATCTGCCCAATCACCGAAGATGGAAAGACCTTGACAGGGTAACCTTTGCCTACGGCTATGGACTTACGGTCACGCCGTTACAACTGGCGGCCTCCTACTTGACTATCGCAAGTGGCGGGATCAAGAGGGATGTCAGTCTTATCGAAGGCATGGGGAGTAATGATCAGCGAATTTATTCCAGAGAAGTCGCAGACCAGCTAAAGCAGATGCTGGCGTCTGTGGTGACTGAGGGGACAGCAAAAAAAGCTGCGATAGAAGGTTATTCAGTGGCGGGTAAAACCGGAACGGTCAGGAAGATGGGGAAATCTGGTTACGAAGATACCCGACACCTTGCATTTTTCGCAGGTATGGCGCCGGTTGATCATCCCCGGTTGGTTGGTGTGGTACTGATCAACGAGCCAAAGGGCGAGAAATTCGGTGGCGGAGCGATAGCTGCGCCGGTCTTTTCCAGAGTAATACAGAATGCCCTTCGGATCCTGAACGTACCGCCTGTAGTCCAGATTGAAGGAGGGGCTGCCTAGGTGATGCTGCGCGAGCTACTCCCAGACATGCCGGTCCCTGCCATCGCGATTCAAGGAATTTGCGAGGATAGCCGGCGGGTTAAAAGCGGTGACCTTTTTTGCGCGGTAGCAGGTGAGCGGACCGATGGCCGAGACCACATAGCAGCTGCTATTGGCAATGGTGCGGCTGCAGTGTTGGGCGAAGCACCTTTACCTGAAATGTCGAACCCGTTGGTACCGATGGTTGCTGTCGAGGGTCTGCGCAGCCGAATGAGCGAGATTGCCGGCCGTTTCTACGGCCATCCAAGCGAAGCGCTGTCAGTTTTTGCGGTCACCGGAACCAACGGGAAAACCTCGTTCAGTCAGTTGTTGGCGCAGGCATTATCCAGTGCCAGTGTTAAATGCGGCATGATTGGCACAATGGGTTCTGGTGTACCTGGCGCTTTGATTGACGCCGGTCTTACAACGCCGGCCGCGATTGATATTCAGCGAAAGCTCCGGGAGTTTGTGGATTCCGACTGCGAAGCAGTTGTGCTTGAAGCGTCGTCACATGGCCTGGTACAAGGCCGGCTGGAAAATGTCAGGGTAGGGACTGCGGTGCTTACCAACATCACTCACGACCATCTTGATTATCACCGGACTTTTGAGTCGTACCGCAAAGCAAAGGAACTGCTGTTCCATCTTGATTCTGTGAGCAATGCAGTCATTAACCTGGACGATGAGTTCGCGTCCGACCTCGCGGCGGGACTGGGCGGCGGTGTTCGAGTGATCGGTTATAGCCTTGAAAAAGAAACGGATGTTTCGCTGATAGAAGCGACAGCAACGGCTCGTGGGGTTGAAGTTTCTATTTCCGTACAAAACGATATTGTTAAGGCGCAGCTTCCCTTGTTTGGGTTATTTAACGTTCAGAACGTTCTCGCGGTGATCGCCACGCTGGTTTCGATGGGATGGCGCACATCACAAATTGAAGCTTCTCTTAAGAAATTGTCCCCCGTTGCCGGGAGAATGGATGTGTTACGAAGGGCAGGGCAGCCCACTATTATTGTCGATTATGCGCATACGCCAGACGCACTGGAGAAAGCACTCTCTGCCGTGCGCGAACACTTTCCCGGTCATCACATTAGCTGTGTTTTTGGGTGTGGTGGTGATCGCGATGTTTCAAAGCGACCGGTTATGGGCCAGGTCGCGTCCCGCTTAGCTGATCGGGTTGTGCTCACAAGCGATAACCCCCGTAGTGAAAAACCTGAATCTATCATTGGTGAGATTCAGGCCGGGGTGGATGCCGTTGATCTGCATGTCAATGCAGATCGGGCTGAGGCAATTCGTGAAGCTATTCATCAGGCGTCGGGAAATGAAATAGTAGTGATCGCAGGGAAGGGTCACGAAGACTATCAGGAGCTAGCTTCAGGCAGGGTGCCTTTTAATGACTATGCGGTCATTGACGAAGTCCTGGGCGCAGGTGCGGTGACAGATGACGAGGAAAAATAACGTGATCGTAGGCCTTGGAGAAACTGGTTTAAGTTATGCGCGATTCCTTGCCGCGCGTGGTGAAGATTTTGTGGTGGCAGACGACAATCCTTTTGAGGCTAATGTCTTGGCCGTTGATAGGATCAGCCCAGGCGCAATCATCGGTAATATTTCCGTTGACTGTTTGTTGCAAGCGGACGAAATATTTATCAGTCCGGGTGTTCCTCTTGGTCACGAAGCTGTGTCAATGGCTCGCGCCAGCGGGAAAATCCTGCACGGTGATATTCAGCTCTTTGGAGAACTGGCCACCGCGCCCATTATTGGAATAACAGGTACGAACGGCAAATCAACCGTGAGCAGTTTCGTGTTTGAACTGATCCGTGACCAGGGGAAGAACGTATCGCTTGCAGGGAATATCGGTACGCCCTGTCTTGATGTGCTTGCGGTCGACGTGGATTTTCACGTTCTGGAAATCTCCAGCTATCAGCTCGAACTGGCGACGGCAATGAAAACCGAAATTTCGGTGGTCTTGAACCTCGCGCCGGACCACATGGACCGATACGCGAACGAACAGGATTACTACCGGACTAAACTTGGCCTATATGACAACGCCAAGAGAGCGGTCATAAACCGCTCAATGTCAGATGATCTGGGCTCGGCCAATTCTGCTGCAACCTTTGGTTCGGATATGCTGCCAGGAGAGAACAACTTTGGGATTTCTGTTCAGGGTGAGCAGACGTGGTTGGTGCAGGGTAATACAAGTTTACTTTCAGGGGATGAACTGCAGGTAGCAGGCACACATAATTTTCAAAATATATTAGCGGGTTTGGCTATCGGATGGCTCATCGGTTTGGATATGAGAGCGATGCTGGATACCGCGAGGCGGTTCAAGGGATTGCCGCATCGATCGGAGATTGTTGGCGAAGTTGGCGGGGTTACTTATGTCAATGATTCGAAAGCGACCAATCCCGGTGCTTTGGTTGCATCCGTCAAGGGGCAGGCCCTGGGCAGGAACGTTCACCTGATTGCGGGGGGGGATTCAAAAGGACTTGGTTTTGATGGGCTCTCCGCTGAGCTGGGGTCTTATCTGAAAGGTGTATATCTGATTGGTGCAAACTATGCAGCATTGCAGAGTGAGTTTTCAGGGCAGGGCGCGATAGCCTGTAATGTATTGGCTCAAGCGGTCTCTGCTGCTGCGGCTAGAGCAACCGATGGGGACATTGTATTGCTGTCGCCTGGATGTGCCAGCCATGACCAGTATCAGAACTATGTTGAACGAGGTGATTCCTTTAAGGATCTCGTCGGGAGGCTTAAGTCATGAGTATGGTTAAGAAACTCTCCGTTTCTACGCCTCAGCTGACGGGTTTCCCGGTAGATCCCCTGGTTTTTGGGATTGCAGTATTCCTCATCCTTTATGGTCTTGTGATGATCGGGTCGGCGTCACTAGAGATTGGCGTCAAAACCTACGGTAATCCATTTTTTCTGTTAACCAGACATAGCCTCTATCTTCTCGTCAGTGGTGCAGCTGCGTTGGTTGCAATCAGCGTCCCGATCCAGCGGTGGCAAAAATATGATGCCGCTTTGCTTGCCGTCTCGTTTCTTCTGCTGATGGTAGTTCTGGTTCCTGGTATAGGCAAAGAGGTCAATGGCGCAACCCGGTGGGTAGCGCTTGGGCCATTCAGCCTCCAGGGGTCGGAGTTCGTAAAACTATTTGTCATGATTTACATGGCGGGTTACCTGGTAAGACGGAAGGAGGAAATTGAAACCTCTCTCAGTGGTTTTGCGAAGCCTCTTGTCGTGCTAACGCTGATTGTTTTTCTGCTGCTTGGGCAGCCGGACTTTGGCGCTGCTATTGTCATCATCAGCGCGGCTATTGGGATGATCTTCCTGGCGGGTGTCCCCTACCGCTTCTTTCTGCCGCTGGTTGCGTTTTGTGTTTCTTCTCTAGCGCTCATTGCGACACTAACGCCATACCGCCTTGCCAGGCTTCTGGCATTTGCGGACCCCTGGGAACACCAGTTTGATTCCGGCTATCAATTGACACAGGCGCTTATTGCGTTCGGTCGGGGTGAATGGCTTGGGCTAGGCTTGGGTAATAGCATTCAAAAGTTGTTCTTCCTTCCAGAGGCCCATACAGATTTTCTGTTCTCAATCGTTGCAGAAGAAATGGGTATCATTGGTGCCGGGCTGGTGATACTTCTTTTTGCCGGTTTGGTTTTACGAGGGCTTGCTATTGGGAATGCAGCGCGTCGTCAGGAACTTCAGTTTCATGCTTACCTTGCGTACGGGTTGTCTCTTATCATTGGAATCCAGGCAAGTGTAAATCTTGGCGTCAATCTCGGCATTCTGCCTACCAAGGGGCTGACTTTGCCCTTTATGAGTTATGGCGGAAACAGCCTAATTGTCAGTTGCATGATGGTCGCGCTGATTCTTCGAATTGACTATGAAACGCGTCAATTCCAGACCACCAACGTCAAGCGGGGTAAGCGAAATGGTTAGCCCTGCTTTGGCAATGACGGTGCCTGAAATGAGGCGCATCAAGTGCATACATTTCGTGGGTATTGGCGGCGCGGGTATGTGTGGTATCGCAGAAGTCCTGCTAAATCAGGGTTACCAGATTTCTGGCTCCGATATGAATGCGTCAACGGTGACCAGAAGGTTGGAAACACTCGGGGCAAAAGTGTCGATCGGGCATGACGCATCTCACATAGAAAATGCCGATGTGCTCGTTGTTTCCAGTGCTATTCGCCGGACTAACCCCGAGCTCGTTGCGGCTCATGATATTCGTATACCGGTGGTTCGGCGAGCGGAAATGCTGGGCGAGCTCATGCGCTATCGTCATGGCATCGCAGTTGCCGGTACCCATGGGAAAACGACAACAACCAGCCTGATTGCCTCTGTCTTTCGGCAGGCATCGCTTGACCCAACCTTCATTATTGGAGGTTTATTAAATAGTGCTGAAAGTAACGGCCGTCTGGGGGCCTCGCGCTACCTGATTGCGGAAGCAGACGAGAGTGATGCCTCATTTCTACATTTGCAGCCCATGGTTACAGTGCTAACGAATGTAGACAAGGATCACCTTGCGAACTACGACGGCAGTTTTGAAAAGCTGATAACCGCATTTGTTGAATTCATACACAACTTGCCGTTCTACGGTTTGCTGGTTGCCTGTATTGATGACCCGGTTGTGAAATCTATTCTCCCAAGGATAAACAGACCAATCCTGACTTACGGGTTTGATTCGGATGCCGATTTCCTGGCGTTTGACGAGCACCAGGAAGGTTTGACATCGAGTTTCACAGTCCGTCGGCGGCAGGGAGAAGATTTGAAAATTCGGCTCGCGATGCCCGGCAGATACAACGTACTGAATGCTCTGGCAGCTGTTGCCATTGCGTCGGATGAGGGTATTACGGATCCGGATATTGTCGCGGGTCTTGAAGATTTCGAAGGAGTATCCCGAAGGTTTCAGGTTCATGGCAGGTTTTCCATGGCAGATGGAGATTTCATGCTGGTCGATGACTATGGCCATCATCCAACCGAGGTTAAAGCTGTTATCGAGGCTGTCAGAAAGGGCTGGCCAGATACCCGCTTGGTCATGGTGTACCAGCCACATCGGTATACCAGAACCCTGGAGCTGTTTGACCAATTCGTCGACGTATTGTCACAGGTCGATCAGCTGGTGTTGCTCGAAACCTACGCCGCGGGTGAAGAGAGGATAGCAGGAGCGACTGGCGCAGATTTATATAAACAGCTGGGGCTTAAAACTGATGCCCAGGTGGTGTTTGTGGGTACCATTGATGAGGTGCCAGAAGCGCTGGAACAAATCCTTGAGCCTGGCGACCTTCTAATGACCCAGGGCGCTGGTGAAACGGCAAAGCTCGCGCGAACGCTAACAGAGCGCTGGGAAGGCAGGAGGGTACTGTGATGATTCGACCCTCTACTGGATCTGTTTCCGCGATGTTACTTGTAGTGGGGGTGCTTGCTTTTGCAACTGTCTCCATTGACCGATCGAATGTTGAGCGAATGTCTATTGTGGGTAACTTTGATGAGCGCCAGCTGGAAAGTATTAAAGCGTTGCTCACTGAAGTTGACATTGCATCCAGTGAAGTTGAACAGATCAAGCAGACCCTGAGTGAGCTGGACTGGGTCCACCACGCCAATGTCAGAAAAAACTGGCCACAAGCGATTGAGGTTGAAGTTTTCCCGGAGAGCGTCATTGCGTACTGGAACGACAACGGGTTCATTAATAGGGAAGGCAGAGTGTTATACACCGAAATGTTGGTAGGTGGAGGTCTTCCTCATTTGTATGGCCCTGGGGGTTCTGCGCTGGATGTGATGGAACAGTTTCAGCAGTTGAGCCAGATGCTGAATAACCACGGACATGAGATAAAAGTACTAACAGTTACCGAAAGGGGGTCCTGGTCGCTAGAAACTGAAAGCGGTGTGCAGGTGCTGTTAGGCAAGGAAGATCTGAAAGCGCGCATGCGAAGATTTCTCACTGTCAGTGTCAGGCTGGCAGAACGAGGGGATGCCGGGTTCGTTGAAAGAATGGATGCACGATACATCAATGGTGTTGCGGTGCATTTTGAGAAAAACAATCAAATAAAACTCGCTGAATTTAATAAAAGTGTAGGGGAACGAAGCTTATGACTAGTCCAATAAGTGGTCGCATGATCGTCGGCCTGGACATTGGGACGTCCAAAGTGGTCGCCATTGTTGCGGAAATAGGGATTGATGGTGAAGTCGAGATTGTTGGGATCGGCAGTCATTCGTCACGTGGATTGAAAAAGGGCGTTGTGGTAAATATTGAATCCACCGTTCAATCAATCCAACGAGCGGTTGAAGAAGCGGAACTAATGGCCGGCTGTCAGATACATTCGGTGTATGCCGGTATCGCCGGTAACCATATCCGCAGTCTGAATTCCCACGGCATAGTTGCCATCAGGGACAAGGAAGTATTCCAGCCAGATATTGATCGGGTGATTGACGCGGCGCAGGCAGTGGCGATTCCGGCTGATCAGAAGATACTTCACATCTTGCCCCAGGAATTCATCATCGATAATCAGGAGGGGGTCAAAGAACCGCTCGGAATGTCCGGTGTCAGGTTGGAAGCCAAGGTTCACCTGGTGACTTGCGCAGTGAATGCAGCGCAGAACATCGAAAAGTGCATTCGTCGGTGTGGGTTACAAGTTGAGGACGTCATTCTTGAACAGCTTGCGTCTGGTTATGCGGTGCTTACGGAAGACGAAAAAGAGTTGGGTGTTTGCCTTGTGGATATAGGCGGAGGTACGACTGATATCGCTGTCTTTACTGAAGGTGCTATTAAGCATACTGCAGTAATTCCGATTGCTGGAGATCAGGTAACCAACGATATCGCAATGGCGCTCAGAACACCGACGCCGAATGCAGAAGAGATCAAAATAAAATATGCCTGCGCGCTGGCAAGTCTTGCTGGCGAGAATGAAACCATAAAAGTGCCCAGCGCGGGTGACCGGCAGGATCGAGATCTTTCCAGACAGGCTTTGGCGGAAGTTGTTGAGCCAAGGTACGACGAGCTATTTACTCTGGTGCAAGCGGAACTGCGTCGAAGCGGTTTCGAAGACCTGATTCCAGCTGGGGTTGTATTGACGGGAGGCACTTCGAAGATTGAAGGCGCCGTGGAACTTGCCGAAGAAATCTTTCATATGCCGGTCAGTCTCGGTAAGCCTAAAAACGTGTCGGGCTTATCAGATATTGTCCGCAACCCAATATATTCGACTGCCGTTGGCTTGTTGCAGTACGGCGCGAAGCAACAACCCGAGAACATTGTGNTGCCTGGTGCCGCAGGCATGGATGGAATGATGGGCCGGGTGAAGAGCTGGTTTATGGGGAACTACTAATGTACGCAACAACGATTACTAATGAAATTTTCACTAATACTAAACACTCGTTTACAAGAATGATCTTAGCCTGAGGAGGTTAACTATGTTTGAAATCGTCGATAGCGCACCAGAAAACGCCGTCATTAAAGTGATCGGTGTAGGGGGCGGTGGTGGTAATGCCGTTGAACATATGGTCAAGCAGGATGTCCAGGGAGTTGAGTTTATTTGCGCCAATACTGACGCCCAGGCACTCAAGAATCTGGGCGCCAGAACGCTTCTTCAGCTGGGTGCCGGAATTACCCGGGGACTTGGTGCCGGTGCGAACCCTTCAATGGGCAAGGATGCGGCGCTTGAGGACCGAGACCGTATTGCTGAAAGCCTAAATGGTTCCGATATGGTGTTCATCACCGCTGGTATGGGTGGTGGTACCGGTACCGGGGCTGCACCTATCGTTGCAGAGATTGCCAAGGAAATGGGAATTCTCACGGTTGCAGTGGTGACCAAACCCTTCATGTTCGAGGGAAAGAAGAGAATGAGAATTGCTGAAGAAGGCATCGTTGAGCTTTCCAAGCATGTCGACTCGCTGATTACCATTCCTAATGAAAAGTTACTGACTATCCTCGGGGAAAAGACGCCATTGCTTGAGGCATTTGGGTCAGTGGACGACGTTTTATCGGGTGCTGTGCAGGGTATAGCGGATCTGATTATCAGGCCCGGTATGATTAATGTCGACTTTGCGGATGTTCGCACTGTGATGTCAGAAATGGGTATGGCCATGATGGGTAGTGGTAATGCCAGTGGTGAGGATCGTGCCAGAGAAGCAGCAGAATCTGCGATTCGTTCACCATTGCTCGAAGATGTCGATTTCACGGGAGCTCGGGGTGTGTTGGTGAACATTGCCGCCGGTACAGACATCTCTCTGGGTGAATTCTCTGAAGTTGGAGCGACCGTTGAAGAGTTTGCTTCTGAAAATGCCACGGTTGTCATCGGTACTGTTATTGATGAGTCGATGGGTGATGAGCTACGAGTGACGGTTGTCGCAACAGGATTGGGTGTCCAGGCGCAGATGGAAAGATCGCCAAAAATGAAAGACGAGATCAAGAAAAAGGTGGCTGGTGATGGCGTGCCTGATTATTCGGATTTCGAGCGACCCACAGTGATTCGAAATGCTGTAGTTAATGGCACTGACGAGGTTGATCTGCACACAGACAAGGACCTGGAGTATCTTGATATTCCTGCTTTCCTTAGACGTCAGGCAGACTAGCCGACTCTGACCATCGGTCCTATGTGAGTGAATGGTCACTAACTTCGGTGCCGGTATCGTTCTTGGGTTTTTTTACCGGTTCTTGAAACTTAATGTCATTTTTATAGTCTTAGACTCCAGTTAGCGGAATCTTTGCCAAATTCGCGATTTGGCATAGAGGTTGGCACCGGCATTTGGTAGTATTCGCGCCGCACTTGGGGACGAAAACAGACAATGATCAGGCAAAAAACGTTGAAGAACGTCATTCGTGCGACAGGCGTTGGTCTGCACACTGGCGAGAAGATATACCTGACGCTCAGACCAGCTGCAGCCGATTCCGGCATCATATTCGTAAGAGTAGATGCTGACCCAGCGGTTGAGATTCCTGCGCTAACGGAGTTTGTTGGAAATACTACCCTTGCTACTACAATTTCTCGAGATGGCCAGAATATCTCCACCATCGAGCATTTGATGTCGGCTTTTAGTGGCCTTGGTATTGATAACGCTTATGTTGAGGTTAGTGGGCCAGAAATGCCAATTATGGACGGTAGCGCCGCCACCTTTGTTTTTCTGATCCAGTCAGCAGGAATCGAAGATCAGAACGCACCCAAGAAGTTTATCCGGATCAAAAAGGAAGTTCGGGTTAACGATGAGGAAAGCGCACGATCCTATAACCAGTCAGCGACAATTCGTCCCTACGATGGGTTCAGGGTCAGCCACACAATTGTCTATGACAATGCAGTGATCAAGGAACAACAAGCCACCGTCGACTTTTCAATGACATCATTTGTCAAGGAAGTTAGCCGGGCTCGAACATTTGGCCTGATGCAGGAATTTGAGCACCTGCGTGAACGTAACCTGGCCCAGGGCGGCAGTCTGGATAATGCCGTTGTGGTGGATGAGTACCGCATCCTGAACGACGATGGTCTGCGTCACGAAGATGAGTTCGTCAGGCACAAGATCCTGGATGCGATTGGTGATATGTACCTTCTGGGTTATAGCCTGATTGGTGAGTTCGTTGGCTACAAGTCTGGACATACGGAAAATCACGCGCTGCGTAAGAAATTGTTAAGGCAAACAGATGCCTGGGAAATTATCACCTTTGACAAGGCGGAAGATGCGCCCATTTCTTATGGCGGTCTGGTCAATAGCGAATTCTAGTCACCCCGGGTTCTCCTCGAGAGCTTAATCAGGGCGTTTTTAAGGGCTTCATCCTCAATGTGCGCCGCGGTCTGCTGCAGTTGGGAGGCATTCCGGGGTGTCAGATAGCGCTCGCTGTCTTCAGGCTTTTTAGCAGAAAAGATGGGTTGAACCTTAATTTTGAGGGAAGAAACCTCAAGACCACGCCGACGAAGTGTAGAAATGATATTACGCTGACGATACCGGATCTGGGTCGCCTGGGTACTTTTAGCGGTTAGCAGCGTTAACTCATTGTTTTTTAAGGACGCTACGCTTGTTTCAACATCCAGCACGCCATCCACAATTTGCTGTATAGTTCGCAATTCTTGGGATTGGGCATAGAGTGAATGCAGTATATGATTAGACCCTTTGAGAATCTGCTGTGTTGACCTAATAGATTTGGGCACACGGGACATGTAATGGCGCGTCTGGAAGAGTAAAGAAAACAGTATCTATGAAGTTCATCATCGTTGACAACAAAACCGGTAGACATCGATCCTTTAATGCGAATGCATTTATCTTTGGCGTCGCGCTAGCAGGGTTGATTTCAATTCCTGCTGCAGCGGGTTACTTCGCTTACCGATTTGGGGTTGGTGAGGCCGCGTTGACAGGTGAAATGGTTGCCAAGTGGCGTGAGGTTCTTGATGAGCAACGATACGCGATAGAAACGACAAGAGGCGATGCAGAGCATACGCTTGCGGCATCTGCACTTCGAATCGCTCAGCTTCAGGCACGAATTGTTCGTCTTGACGCTCTGGGTGAACGACTGACGGAAGTTGGTCGCCTGGATGAAGGTGAATTTGATTTCTCCCAGCCCCCGGCGATGGGTGGACCAGAGAACCCGGTGGGGCAGGCGGGCTACCAACCACCTGCTTACATTGATTTACTGGATCGGCTGGCGCATGACATTGAAGACCGTGAGCAGCAACTTGGTGTTTTGGAAACTTTGTTAGCCAAGAGGAAAATGGATCGTGATGTATTCATTGCGGGGCGACCTGTAAAGAAAGGATGGATGTCATCGCGCTTTGGTCATAGAAGCGACCCGATTTCTGGAAACCGGGCATGGCACAATGGCGTTGATTTTGCTGGTAAGAACGGCGCTGATGTCATTTCAGTTGCCGCAGGTGTTGTTGTCTATGCTGATACTCGAAATGGCTACGGCAAGATGGTGGAAATCAACCATGGCGGTGGCTACTCGACTCGTTACGGCCATCATAAAGATCTAAAAGTAAAATCTGGCGATATCGTCCGCAAAGGCGAAGTCATTGGCCTGATGGGCAGTAGTGGTCGTTCCACCGGCCCCCATGTTCACTTTGAAGTATTCAAAAACGGTCGCGTTGTCGACCCCTCGAGTTATATCCATCGCGCCAGTCGCTGATGCCAATATCTTAGATTTTTCGTGGCGAGGACCCTCGCCTAAATTATTGATTATATAGAGAAAAAGTAAGATGGTATTGCAGGTGCTAAGCAAAGTCTTTGGCAGCAAGAACGAACGCGAACTGAAACGAATGCGAAAAACGGTTCTGCGAGTCAATGTGCTGGAAGATGATATCGAGAAACTTTCTGCGGAAGCGTTAATCGGACAGAGAGAGAAACTGAAATCCCGGCTTGAGGCAGGTGAGTCCCTTGAAGATATCCTGCCAGAGGCGTTCGCTACAGTCCGTGAAGCAGGTAAACGCGCACTCGGCTTAAGGTTGTTTGATGTCCAGATGATTGGCGGGATTACACTTCACGAGGGTCGAATTGCAGAAATGCGAACTGGCGAAGGTAAGACTCTCGTCGCCACGCTGCCACTGTACCTGAATGCAATTACTGGTGACGGTGTGCATCTGGTGACGGTAAATGACTACCTGGCCAAGTGGGGCGCCGAATGGATGGGGTCAATCTTTGCGACCCTGGGTATGACTGTCGGTGTGGTCTATGCCGGACAGTCGGCAGACGAGAAGCAGCGTGCCTACCAGGCGGATGTAACCTACGGTACAAATAACGAATTTGGTTTTGATTACCTGCGCGACAATATGGCTTTCTCTGCTGAAGAAAGGGTCCAGCGCAGAATGAATTTTGCCATTGTGGATGAGGTCGATTCGATCCTTATAGACGAGGCGAGAACACCTCTAATCATTTCAGGCGGGCTTGAGAATACTGCAGATGTCTACAAAGCCATCAACGGGATAGTTCCTGGTCTGGTCGAGCAGGTTAAAACACCTGAAGACATAGAAGAAGATAGAGAACCGCCCGGCGACTATTTCGTGGATGAAAAACAACGGGATGTTGAACTTACTGAGGAAGGTCACCAGAAAATTGAAAATCTTCTTGTTCGCAAGGGTTTACTCGCAGAGGGTGAGAGCCTTTATGGCACCGCTAACCTCACGTTGTTTCACCACGTCAGCGCGTCGCTGAAAGCTCACAAGCTTTATAAAAGAGATGTAGATTACATCGTCGCTGAAGGTGAGATTGTTATTGTCGATGAGCACACAGGTCGAACCATGGTCGGGCGCCGCTGGTCTGGCGGTATTCACCAGGCGATTGAAGCCAAGGAAAATGTTAACATTACTAACGAAAGCCAGACGCTGGCTTCTACTACCTTTCAGAACTATTTCCGGTTGTACGACAAATTGGCTGGCATGACTGGAACGGCCGATACCGAGGCATTTGAATTCAGGCAGATCTACGGTCTTGATGTGGTTGTTATTCCAACGAACCTGCCAATGGTTCGCCGCGACCTGAACGACCTTATATTTATGAGCCATGCTGAGAAGTTTGAGGCGATTGCTGATGAGATCGCCGACTGCCTGGCGAATAACGCGCCAGTTTTGGTGGGTACCGCTTCCATTGAAACATCAGAACTGCTTTCCGAGTTGCTTAACAAAAAGAAGGTCAAGCACAGCGTTCTAAATGCTAAGTTCCATGAGAAAGAAGCAGAAATTATTGCCCAGGCTGGCAGGCCGGGGACAGTCACTATCGCAACAAACATGGCTGGTCGAGGTACTGACATTATTCTCGGTGGGAGCTGGGAAGCAGAAGTAGCGCATCTTGAAGCCCCCACACCCGAGCAAGTTGAAAAAATCAAAGTGGCCTGGCAGAAAAGCCATGACCAGGTCCTGGAGGCCGGGGGCTTGCACGTCATTGGTACGGAACGACATGAGAGCCGTCGAATAGATAACCAGCTACGGGGTCGTGCCGGGCGTCAGGGTGATCCGGGCTACTCCAGATTCTATCTGTCCTTGGAAGATGACCTGATGAGAATCTTTGCGTCTGATCGGGTTCGCGGGTTCATGCAGAACATGGGCATGGAAAATGGGGAAGCCATCGAACACAAGATGGTTACTAACGCGATTGAGAAGGCGCAGCGAAAAGTTGAGGGTCGTAACTTCGATATTCGTAAACAACTGCTGGAATATGATGATGTTGCGAATGACCAGCGCCAGATGATTTACGGACAGCGTAACGAGCTGATCGAGTCAGAAGAAATCTCTCATATTGTCGATGCTCTCTGGGATGATGTCATTGATGAAGTCATTGATGGATACATCCCCCCTCAGAGCCTGGAGGAGCAATGGGACGTGCCGGGTCTGGAATCTGCCTGCCACACCGAGTTTAACGTGAAACTGCCGGTTCAAAACTGGCTGGATGAAGATTCTTCGCTTTTTGAGGATACTTTGCGACAAAGAATCGTTGCTGAGATCCGTGCGGAATACGTCAAGAAGGAAGCACTGATAGGTCCGCAGCTCCGGATGTTTGAGAAACGCATCATGCTCGATATCCTGGATGGCCTTTGGAAAGAACATCTTGCGGCGATGGATTATCTGCGGCAGGGAATTCATCTGCGAGCTTATGCACAGAAAAAGCCCAAAGATGAGTACAAGCGAGAAGCTTTCGACCTTTTTGATAATCTGCTCAGAAGTGTCAGGTTTGACGTGATTCGCTTTTTGTCCCGAGTTCAGTTTCAGTCCGAAGAGGACGCGGAAGCGCTTGAACTCAGGCGTCGCGAAGAGGAATCAAGGGTGCAAAAAAATTACCAGAAGGATGGTAGCCCTGGGATGGATGGCGCAGCCGTGAAGACACCCGCGGATGAACTAAACGAACCCTTTGTGAGACCTGACAAGAAAGTGGGCAGAAATGAACCTTGCCCCTGCGGCTCCGGTAAAAAATATAAAGCCTGTCACGGAAAGCTTGGCTAATTCGTGTCCGAGAATTCTACACCGCGGTGGCTATTTACCGATAACCAGTTGATTATTAAGCTAATATTATCTGTATGTCGGGCCAGGTTTTGCCTGGAATCAAAATTTCTGGACGGGAACTAGCTAATGGCTGTTGGCGATTATTCAACGGATTTCCACATTGTTCCGGGCGTTCGTCTGGGAGGAGTGCCTTGCGGCATCAAGGGTATAGATCAGCTTGATCTCGTTTTGTTTGAATTCGTGTCTGGCAGTGTCACTGCCGGAATTTTCACGCAAAGCCATTTTGCAGCGGCGCCCGTGCTGGTTGGCCGGGAGCATCTTGATCAGCGCGATAGTCGGTACTTCCTGATTAACAGCGGTAACGCGAATGCAGCCACCGGAGATGAGGGTAAGTCTGATGCGGTGACTTGCTGCAAAGCTCTGTCACAGCAAACCGGTGTTCGGCCTAATGAGGTCATTCCATTTTCTACAGGTGTTATTGGCGAAAAGCTGCAGGTTGCGAACATTACCGACGCATTGCCAGAGTTGATCCCAACGCTCGATGAAACGAACTGGTTGCTCGCTGCTCAAGGCATTATGACGACCGATACCCGGCCCAAGATTGCAACTCGCCTTTTGGAGATAGAAGGCAAGGCTGTGACAATTACTGGTATCGCCAAGGGCTCTGGGATGATTCAGCCCAATATGGCAACAATGCTCACCTATATAGCCACTGATGCGGTGGTCTCAAAACCGGTTTTGCAGGAATTGTTAAAAACAGGAGCCGATCAGTCATTCAACCGTATTACTGTGGATAGCGATACATCGACCAACGACTCCTGCATGTTGACGGCCACAGGGGTTTCTGGTGTCGGTTGTGATGCAGGAGCTGCAAGAGCGAGTTTTCAAGAGGCGCTTTTTTCAGTGATGCAGGAACTCGCCCACGGCATTATTCGTGACGGCGAAGGCGCAACTAAATTCGTGACGGTTCATGTGTCGGGCGGTATGACCAGGCAAGACTGTCTTAGTATCGCCTACGCGATTGCCAATTCACCGCTCATGAAAACGGCACTGTTTGCCAGTGATGCCAACTGGGGCAGAATAGTCATGGCGATAGGCAAGGCTGACGCGACTGTCGACCATTCGAAGATTGACGTTTACCTTGGTGATGTCTGCCTGATGAAGTCAGGCGGTAAGGACAAAAATTATCGTGAAGAGATGGGCGCGGAAGTAATGGCGCATGGGGAGATCACCATACGCGTTGAGCTGAATATAGGAAATGAAACAGAAACGGTCTGGACCAGTGATTTGTCACATGAGTATGTGACGATTAATGCAGAATACCGGACATGAGTGCAGAGCTTAAACCGCCTCTAAGTTAGGTCCTGCCCGTGGATATCGGATTCAGTGACGTCATCATGGTCGGCATCGGATGGAATATACCGGTTACCCTCAGCCCATTCCCCAAGATCAATTAGTCGACACCTGTCCGAACAAAATGGCCGGAACTTACTGGAAGCTACCCAGGCAACCGCTTTGTCGCAGGTAGGGCATTTTACGATGAGGTTAGCCATGTTTAGTTCCCGCCTGTTGATAAAGCTAAATATAGCTGATGGAGCTTTTGCACTTCCAGCGCGAGTTGATGCTGTTCGCCGTCATTGATGATCACATCGTCCGCATCAGTCATTCTGGTCTTGCGATCAGGTTGTGCGCGCAGGATCGCTGCCACCTGTTCGTGCGTGTTGTCGTCTCTCTGCATGACACGACTGATTTGGTTTTCCAGGGGAGCATCTACAACCAGCAGTCGATGCATCATGGGGTTTCTCCCGATGCCAGTTGAAAGAACCAGTATCGCGTAATCAGAATCTGCGCTGGATGTAATGTTTAGAAGATCCTCGACAATGGAGCTATGAGTCTGCTTTTCCACGAACAATCGATGGTCGTTATCGGAAAACACGAGTTCCCGTAGCACCGGACGATCAAGCGTGCCATCTTTTTGGAGTACCGACTCGCCAAATCGCTCGACGATGGCTTGGTACGCGGGTTTACCCGGTTCAACGACTGTTCGGGCAGATATGTCCGCGTCGGCGACGACAATGCCAGCGTTGGCGAACAAGTCCGAGACGGTGGATTTCCCCGTACCTATACCACCGCGTAAACCTACTACAAATTTGGACATCAGGCGCCGAAACTAAATATAAGATACATATCGATGAGTTTGTTGCCCCAGAGCAACGCGATGAATCCGGCAACTGCGAGGAAAGGCCCAAACTTGATCGGTTTGGCCTTGTCGCGACCGAAAATAATCATCGTTCCGCCAATAGCCGCACCAGCGAAGGATGACAAAATAATGATCAGGGGGACGCTCTGAACACCAAGCCAGGCGCCCAACATTGCAAGCATTTTAAAGTCGCCGTAGCCCATGCCCTCTTTACCCGTCACCAGTTTGAAGAGGTGAAAAATTGTCCAGAGGATCATGTACCCCACGCAGGCGCCCCAAAAGGCGTTATCGAACGAGGTTATGACACCGAAATAATTGATGACCAGACCAATCCAGAGGAAGGGCATGGTGATGTCATCAGGAAGTAATTGCGTGTCGAAATCTATGAGTGCAAGCGAGACCAGAGACCAGAGGAGAAAACATCCGGCTAGACCCTGTAGGTTTGGCCCAAGTACTGCGATGACCAGGGCCGTCAGGATTGCAGTGGTGACCTCTACCAGGGGGTATCTGCCACTGATGGCTTGCCGGCAATTCGCGCACCGCCCTTTGACCAGGAAGTATCCGAAAATGGGTATGTTATGCCAGGGTTTTATTCGGACATCGCAGTGTGGGCAGGTTGAGTTTGGGACCACCAGGTTAAAGGGGGTCTCGTGGGTGGGCAGTCGCTTGGCAAGGTCAGCAACAAGCGGGTCTTTGTCCGTCGCATCCGCCAGAATTTCCAGGGATTGCTGCTGCCAGTCACGCGTCAACATGATCGGCAGACGATAGACCGCAACGTTAATGAAACTGCCGATCGCAGATCCGAACAGGAAAGCCACCATTGGCGCGAATAAGGGATAGTGTGCCTGTAAAGTGACAGCTTCTTGCAGCATAAATTCAGCTAATGTCCTGGCTTAGTTCGGTGGCTTACTTGCCACTGATTGCGTCACCCATACTGAAGATAGGCAGGTACATCGCGATAATCAATCCACCGATCACGACCCCGAGAAACGACATGATAATAGGTTCCATTAAACTGGTTAAACCATCAACAGCGTTGTCGACCATTTCTTCGTAGTAGCTCGCTGCCTTGTCCAGCATGCTATCGAGCGCACCGGCTTCTTCACCGATTGCGACCATCTGAATCACCATGTTAGGGAATACACCGGAAGCTTTCATTGAGGTGTTCAGCTGAATACCGCCCGAGACCTCTTCTCTGATCTTGTTAATCGCTTCCAGGTAAACGACGTTCCCAGCGGCGCCGGCGACAGACTCCAGCGCGTCAACAAGCGGAACACCGGCAGAGAAGGTTGTTGAAAGTGTTCGTGAAAAGCGAGCGATACAGGACTTATCAAGAATATCGCCAAGGATTGGTAGCTTAAGCATCAATCGCTCCTGCCCATCCCTGACTGCCTTGGATCGTTTATGCATTTGCTTGAAGGTAAAAAACGCGGCGGCCAACCCCGCTACTCCAGCAAACCACCATTCCGTCATAAACCGGGACATATTTACAACCATCTGGGTAAATTCAGGGAGTTCTGCACCGAAACCAGCAAAGATTTCCTCGAACTGGGGAACTACCTTAACTAATAGAATACCGGATACGACCCCGGCAACGACCAGTACTGCAATTGGATAGTTCATTGCGCTTTTGATTTTGGCTTTCAGCTGTTCGGACTTTTCTTTATATTCGGCCAGTCGATCAAGCATGGTTTCCAGCGCACCGGACTGCTCACCTGCTTCCACAAGGTTGCAGAACAGATCATCGAAATGTTCTGGTTGGGTTTTAATCGCATGGGCGAATGATTGACCAGAGGAAACTTCATCCCGAATTTTGAGGATCAGTTCTTTCATCGCGGGGTTGTCCATACCGTCAGCCACAATCTCGAAGGACTGAACAAGTGGTACACCGGCTTTCATCATTGTTGCAAGTTGGCGAGTGAAGAGCGCGATATCCGAAGGGGTGACTTTTGCCCCAAAGCTGGCAAGGGCGAAGCCGCTACTTTTCTTCTTCACTTTGGTCGGGTTAATTCCCTTTTTCCTAAGCTCTGCCCTGGCGATATTGGCGTTGGAGCTTTTAATTTCACCTTTAGTCTTTTTGCCAGACTTATCGGTGCCTTCCCATGTAAATAGTTGATTAGCTGCTGCCATATCGACCTCTTAATCTTTTTCGGGATACCCCGTCCTAGTGGCCACTTGTCACTCGGTTAACCTCTGCCAGACTTGTTGCGCCAGAAATAACCTTTCGCAGACCCGACTCGTATATCGTGCCGAAGCCTTCACGCGCGCTCACTTCGCCAATCTGCAGCGCGTTGCCGTCTTCCATGATTATCTTTCGAATTTCAGCGGTGACCTTCATCGTTTCGTAAATGCCTACTCGTCCCTTGTAGCCCGCTGAGCACTTTTCACATCCCTTCGGACCAAAGACTTCGAACGGTTCCGCTAGTTGAGCCGCCGTGAACCCTGCCTCTAGCAGGGCACTGTCAGGTACCTCGAGTTTCTCTTTGCAGCCACATAGGCGACGACCGAGGCGCTGGGCCACAATCAGGTTGACCGAAGTTGCAAGGTTGAACGCTGCAATGCCCATATTACGCAAACGGGTTAGTGTTTCAGGGGCGCTGTTTGTGTGCAGAGTCGACATCACCATGTGGCCAGTTTGCGCCGCCTTGACTGAAATAGATGCAGTCTCCAGATCCCGAATCTCGCCGACCATAATGATATCGGGGTCTTGCCGAAGGAAAGACCGCAGAGCCTCGGAAAAATCGAGACCAACCTTAGTGTTTACGTTGCATTGGTTGATGCCTTCCAGGTTAATTTCGACGGGGTCTTCGGCGGTAGAGATGTTTAGCTCAGCGGTGTTCAAGATGTTAAGGCCAGTGTAGAGCGATACCGTCTTGCCAGAACCGGTGGGACCAGTGACCAGGAACATACCCTGCGGCTTGTACAGCGCTTCCATGTATAGTTTTTTCTGATCGTCCTCGTAGCCGAGTGCATCAATACCCATCTTGGCTGAGCTTGGGTCTAGTATTCGTAGTACAAGTTTTTCGCCAAACAGGACGGGAAGAGTGTTAACCCGGAAGTCGATGGACTTGGTTTTGGATATCTTTAGCTTGATACGACCGTCCTGTGGAACCCGTCTTTCCGAGATATCCATCTTGGACATTACTTTTAATCGAGCAGAAATTCTGGGCGCAAGGTTAACCGGGGGCCTTGCGATTTCCCGCAGCACACCATCAGTTCTGAACCTGACCCGATAAGCCTTCTCGAAGGGTTCGAAGTGCAGGTCTGACGCGTTGCTCCTTATGGCGTCCATCAGCATTTTGTTGATAAATCGAACAACGGGAGTGTCGTCGATAGCGGTAGCTTCGTCGACATCACCACCACCACCAGTTTCGTCAACAGCCTCCATGTCAAGGTCGACATCGTTATCATCGCCAAGATCTCCCATGCCATCGTCTTCCTGGCTTTCCAGGAAGTTTTCAATAAAGGCTGCTAGTTTGTTTTCTTCGACCAGTACTTCTTCAGTCGAGATGCCTGTTTGGAATTTGATTTCATCCAGACCAGTTCTATTGGTTGGGTCAGATACAGCCACGAACAATCGGTTGCCACGATGGAATACCGGAATAGCATGGTTTGACCGGATCAGCTTTTCATCAACAAGGTCTTTCGGGATGGCATCCGGGTCGAGGGCGGTGATGTCCAGAAGTGGGGTGCCGAACTCTTCGGATGCCGATGTGGCGATTGCCTTTGAATCAACAATGTTGTTCTGCACAAGATGAGTAACAAAAGGTACCCGGGTCTTTCTTGCTTCATCCGTGGCTTCCCTTGCAACGTCTTCTTCGAGGAGATCATCCTCCACCAGTCGACGAGCAAGACCGCTTAATTGAATTGGAATGGCCGCCATACTGATGGTTCCTCTTAAATGCTGGCACGCCCCAAAAACCCAAGGGCAGAATCGCACCGTAAAGTTTACATTTCAGCCGGTGGGGTGTCGATAGAAAGTCTTTTCCAATATGAAATGAGCCTGAAATCCGGGAATGTGGTGGAAGTTGATTCCAACATGAAATGAGCCTGAAATAATCCTTGCTGTCGTTCATGATCAACGGATGAAAACGATCATGAGCTTGGAACAACTGACCACCCTGGAAGCCATCAATCAATTCCTCGAAGGCACACAGTCCGTTGCCTTCAATGTGGCCACCGATAAGCGAGAACGCTACCGATGGGTACAAAAGACCCTGGTAAAGCACCGGTACCTGTTACTCGGCAAGGTAGACAGAGGAATCGTTACGCGGTATCTGATGAAGGTGACAGGCTACTCCCTGGCCCAGACCAAGCGCCTGATACGCCAATACGTCAAAACAGGCACAATCTCAGTGAAGCCGGCCCGCCGTAATGGCTTCAAGCGCGCTTACACCGAGGTCGATATACGCCTGTTGGCGAGTATGGATGAACGACATGGTCAGCCCAGCGGCGCGGTACTTAAAAAGCTCTGTGAGCGGGCGTATCAATGCTTTGGCCAGGATAAGTATCAACGGCTTTCTGGTATCTCTGTCTCTCACCTGTACAACCTGCGAGGCTCCAAGACTTATCAAAGGCAACGTTGTGTCCTGACTAAGACACGCCCTAAAACTGCACCCATAGGCCAGCGGCGTAAACCCTTGCCCGAACGATCAACCCGGCTATATCCGCATAGACTCTGTCCATCAGGGCGATCAGGATAAACGTAAAGGGGTTTATCATGTCAATGCCGTCGATGAGGTGACGCAATTCCAGATTATCGTCACACTGGAACGTATCAGCGAAGAGTTTATGCTGGAGAAACTGCACATTGAGTTCACCAAATCGCGGCCCCGGCACAGCAACGATAATGGACTGGTTGAAAGCAAGAATGGCTCGGTTATCCGAAAGCTCTATGGTTACACGCATATCCCTCAGCAGTACGCTGCGGACTTTACTGAGCTAAATAGCCAGCAAGTCTATCGGTACGTTAACTTCCATCGCCCCTGCTATTTCCCCACCATCATCACCGATAGTAAAGGCAAGCAGAGGAAGAAGTATCACTACCGCGACATGATGACGCCCTATGAGAAATTCCGTTCACTGCCAAAACCCAGCCAATACTTAAAGCCGGGAATCAGACTCAAAGCTCTGGATGCATTCGCCAATGAAATGACGGACAATGAAGCCGCTGAACAACTAAATTCAGCACAAGATCACTTATTTNAGCANCTCCATGAGCGACTCAAGATCAGGGCTTAATACAGCCTCCCTTCAGGCTCATTTCTGGATTGGAAAATACTTAGAAGCCGTGTTAATAATGGGCGTGGTGTAATTGCACAGAATCCACATTGGCGAGAGTCTAGCGGCGCCTACCGAACCTGGAAAGTGACCGTTTTGGTCACTTTTTGACTGCCTGTACAGAAAAAAGTGACAATTTTGGTCACTTTCTACCTGTTAGGTGGTTGTGATATGGTGGCACAATAATTGCTGCATAGAACATCGATAGCTAATGGCACCTTGCAATAGGCTAACAATTAAATCTAATTTAATGGAGATAACGCAATGAACACATACCAAAAGGGTTTTACCCTCATCGAATTGATGATCGTGGTTGCTATTATCGGTATTCTTGCCGCTGTAGCTCTCCCCGCTTATCAGGACTACATTAAAACGGCGAACATGACCAAGGTTAATTCTCAGTATGAGGGTGCAATTCGCGCCACTACAAATACCATGGTAAAGGCAGCTACTCAGCGAGCACTTGCCTTGAGTGATACTACCCCAACTGATGCAGCCGCTTGGATCGCTCTCTACAATCCAGGTTCGAATTTGGCACCCGGTGGTGGAGCTGCATTCGCAGCCGCCCACAATAATACGACCGGTGCTATCGGTGTTACTGCGNCCGGCACGGGTGTTTCTGCTGTCGTAACGATTATTCTACCGAAATACGCGGACTTGACTCTTGCGACAGAAGTTATTAACGCACAGTTAGTACAGTAAGTAGTAACAGTCACTGGTTGATCTTAACCAGCGAAACAAGAACCGGAAGGCCAACACCTTCCGGTTTTTTTATTTCTGTTTTTTGCGATTCATGTTGTTTACAGTATTGTTGGGTTTTGCAGGTGTGATACAAATGAAAGCATTAATTCAGAGGGGTTTTTCGTTGATTGAGCTAATGATTGCACTCGCGATCGTCGGCATCATGTCAGCAATAGCTATACCGTTTTACTCAGACTATCAGGTCGACGCGAGAGCAGGGGTTTCTCAATCGAACATTCAGTCGATCCACTTGTTGCAACGGGATCGTAGAAGAGAGTTTGGCGAATACGTTGAAGGTTCCTATGTTCCGGGCGGGGCTGACACATTAAGCTCAAGGTTGGGGTGGGATCCGGGCACTGGTGCTGATCAGATCAGCTATGTCGTGACCTGTGCGACTGATGGCGCGAAGACGGGCGAATGTGCGAGGTCAAGTGCATATACAGTGGTCGCGACACACGCAACCGCGCCCGCCGAAGCTGTAACGATGACATTTGCCCCCTAGAACGTCAGGGCAAGCCAAACCCCAACCCGGAATAGTAAAGAAGTCGAAGCGATCCTGGATTTCCGGTGACCGGTAATCCGGATATAATCCCGCAACTAGCCGGAATAGCTCAGTTGGTAGAGCAGTTGCTTCGTAAGCAATTGGTCGGAGGTTCGAGTCCTCTTTCCGGCACCAAATACCCCTCGCTAACAAATCTTAATCCATTCTAACGCTCTATTTAATAAGCCTAGAGTGAAGAATTCACGAATCGTAAGACACGCTGACACAGCGGTAACGGTGGGTGACCTAGGCAGCCCGCGAAGCGCAAACTCCATGTGCTTATCAAAGATTACAACCGAATCGAGTAGCAGTTTTGCCTTCACCGTTTCTGCACTCAATTGCCTTCGTATGCTGACTTTCTTGTTCTTAGATCTTTTTCTTAGATTTCAATGAACCAAAATGAA
>JGI26243J51142_1000280_pt1 | contig 24854 bp, 26 predicted proteins | sample SaaInlV_130m_DNA_FD_51142 | JGI IMG/M metagenome (IMG submission 51142)
CCGCTGTTTCAGATCGTAAAGCTTTGACTTCATCTGACGTCGCTTCACGAACTACGTCGCCTGACAGGTGCTTTTTACCCGCTTCTATAAAGTCCTTTGACCAGCGGTAATAAACATTAGGATTAATACCTTCTCGTCGACACAACTCAGCAATGCTATCTTGTCCTCGCAGACCCTCCAGTACAATACGAATCTTTTCTTCGGCTGAGTATTATTTGCGCGTGTGCGACGGATATCGCGCACGGTCTTTTTTACACTTGTTTTTTCTTTCATCATTGTTTCCTCTGTAAAGTTAACAATGAACTAAAAGTATCCCATATACAATTAGACTAATGGGTCCACATGGCGCTGACGGGGTACAATAGGTAACCGATATTCCTTATATTCGGACGTATGAAGGTTGGCTTTACCTTGCAGTAGTATTAGATTTATTTTCACGACAGATTATTGGCTGGTCAATGCAGTCAATATACTAACTCTGGATGTCAATACTTTTTAGAGGCCAACAACTTAAAAAGCAGTATGAGTCGTCGAGGAAATTGCCATGATAACGCAGTTGCAGAGAGTTTCTTTCAATTATTAAAACGCGAACGAATCAAGCGAAAGATATATGCAACTAGAGACCTAGCACGACAAGATATATTTGATTATATCGAAATGTTTTACAATCCAGTTCGCAAACATGGCAGTAATGATATGCTGTCACCCATTGAATATGAAGAAAAGATATTTAATGAAGCTTGGACTGGTCAAGAAAACACAGGGTGATTCACCATGGGTAGATCTAAAGCATTTAATGAAGAATTAGTTCTTGATAAAGCTATTGAGGTGTTTTGGGCCAAAGGCTATGAGGCTACATCCATTCAAGACCTTGTTGATGCAATGGGCATTCAACGGGGTAGTCTCTATGGAACCTTTGGAAGTAAGCAAGAGCTTTTTTTGAAATCACTTGATCGATATAGTTTGGTGGTTGTTAAAGACTTGTTAGCACTCTTGACGAGCAAAACATCTGCACTCGAGTCGATTGAATTATTTTTTGACAAATTGGTTGAACATTTATTAACCGCTGGACCATTACGGGGCTGTTTAATAACTAATTCAGCGGTGGAATTTGGGTTAAGAGATGAAAGAACTCGGCAAAAAGTTCTTTATCTACTTAATGGACTTGAACAAGGTTTTTATCAAACTTTACTGAGCGCACAAGAAAGTGGGGAGATTAGTAAGGAGCATAATTTAACGGCGCTCGCCGAATATCTAACCAATAGTATGCAAGGATTACTGGTGATGGGTAAGGTCCACTCGGAGCGTTCGGTTCTTGAAAATATCAACCGGATAACCTTATCTGTTCTTAAATAATGTTACTCTGTAAATCGGTGCGGTGCTGTTTTTGCGAAAGTTTTTTTTGGCTTTTGAGTCTAGGCAAGCGGCAAAAATTACGTGGCAATTAATACCTACGGCGCGCCGCTTTACCCTGCGTACATGTCAGCTCCGTCACGTCATTGCAAGCCCCGTAACCTTTCTACAAATGGCATGACGACGTTTCGGATGTACCTTTTGGGGCAACGCGCGCGGGTGCCCAGAATTACCTACGCCTCTGGGGGAGGGAGGACTATTACTCTTCGTTTCGCTTTCCGTGGCTGGCAGCGCGGGTGTAATGTGACCACATAGCTTATAAAATGTAGTTTTCAGGAAATTACCACGGAGCACTCGGTCATGCTAACAAAATCGTTGCAGTAGTGGATTTGAAACTCTCTACTCTTTTCGATGAAACATGATACTGCCGAGGTGTTGTTTGGTATCATTGTCTTAAGTTCGACTATATTGTGTTTTAGAGCTAACAAAGCATTGTGCTCGGAGTTAGTACGCGTTATTTTTGACCAATCATTCTAATTAGGAGGTAGTACGCTATGATTTATAGCAATCCAAACCAGCCAGACAGTCCAGTACAATTTAAAACGCAATACGGTAATTATATCGGGGGTAGTTGGGTTCCGCCGGTACAACGGCGTTATTTTGATAATAGCAGTCCGATTAATGGGCAGGTTTTTTGTTCCATACCGCAGTCATCAAGTGAGGATATTAGTTTAGCGCTCGATGCTGCTCATGAGGCTAAAGAGTCTTGGGGGAAAACCTCTGTTACTGAACGCTCTAATATTTTGCTAAAAATTGCGGATCGCATTGATGAAAATTTAGAAAAATTAGCGGTTGCCGAAACGTGGGATAATGGTAAAGCCGTCCGCGAAACACTGGCTGCTGATATTCCCTTGAGTGCGGATCATTTTCGTTATTTTGCGGGTTGTATTNGGGCTCAGGAGGGCTCAATTGGTGAAATTGACGAAAACACGGTAGCCTACCATTTTCATGAACCTCTGGGTGTAGTCGGGCAAATAATTCCCTGGAATTTTCCGCTGTTGATGGCCTGTTGGAAGTTAGCACCGGCATTAGCTGCTGGCAATTGTGTGGTGCTCAAACCTGCTGAGCAGACGCCGGCTTCAATCTTAATTTTAATGGAAGTTATCGGTGACCTGATTCCTGCCGGTGTTGTTAATATTGTCAACGGTTTTGGTAAAGAAGCCGGTGAAGCATTGGCAACCAGTCAGCGTATTGCTAAAATTGCCTTCACTGGCTCTACTCCGGTAGGCTCTCATATAATGAAATGTGCAGCGGACAATATTATCCCTTCAACTGTCGAGCTGGGTGGTAAATCACCTAACATTTATTTTGAAGATGTTTTAGATCATGAAGATGCCTTTATTGATAAGTGCGTGGAAGGTGCGGTTTTAGCTTTTTTTAATCAGGGTGAGGTTTGCACTTGTCCCTCACGGTTACTGATTCAAGAAACTATCTATGATGAATTTATTGCTAAAGTGATTGACCGTGCGCAAAAAATAAAACGCGGCAATCCTTTAGATACCGAAACAATGATTGGTGCCCAAGCCTCAAAACAGCAATTTGATAAGATCTTAAGTTATGTTGATATCGGTAAAGATGAGGGTGCTGAGATTCTAATGGGCGGGCAAGTTGAGTCTTTATCTGGTGAGTTTGANCAAGGGTATTATATTCAGCCAACCATACTGAAAGGACACAATAAAATGCGTGTTTTTCAGGAAGAAATTTTTGGCCCGGTGGTTTCTGTAACTACATTCCGAGATGAAANAGAGGCGCTTCTTATTGCTAATGATAGTGAATTTGGCTTAGGGGCGGGGCTTTGGACGCGGGATATGAATAGAGCCTACCGGATGGGGCGGGGCATTCAAGCCGGCCGTGTTTGGACAAATTGTTACCATCATTATCCTGCTCATGCCGCATTTGGCGGTTACAAGAAATCTGGTGTTGGCCGTGAAACCCATAAGATGATGCTCGACCATTATCAACAAACTAAGAATATTCTTGTGAGTTATGATGTGAATCCCTTAGGTTTTTTCTAAAGTGATTAGCATGAAGCGGTCATAAAAGCGGCTTTTTTTATGCCTAAAATTAGGGCTAAATATCTTAATCACGAATACAGGAATTATCTGGTTAAAGCTGAAATTTTAAGCATCTGCATATTAACAGCGAACAGAAGAGTAGCAATCAGGTTTAGGTGTAAGCAGATTATTTGTCAGTGATGAAAAGAGTTATAGAAGCGGCTTAATATGATAATTATTCTTAATAGTTTGAGTGCTATTGCTACCGTCATGATTCATTATGAATTCTTACGTGTTATGGGTGATAAGTTAACGCAACGGACTGCGAACTGACATTTGACTATTGTTTTGGGTACTCGTTTTTTTAAGTTAAAAAGGCATTAAAACAAAGAATGGTTTATTAACTTTTAAACATCTCCATTTTTTTGTAGGAGTATAATTTTGGGAGCGGGGCCTCGTTAAAGACTACCTGTGGAGTGGTTTGGATGTAACGAGTGGGTAAAGTGTAGATGGAAAAGTGATAAAGTGGCAGTGTTTTAAAACGTAGGTTGAGTTTCTAAATGGCCATGGTATAATTGCCCCTCGTTGTTTCTGGGTATTTTTTTTGCAGCTTATTTTCTGTCAGTGTTGACAATAATCAGCCCATTTTATAAAAGAGTTTAAATCAGGTAACTGACTGATTTGTAATATTTTATTCTTTATTTTAAGGGTTCTGATGAAAAGTAAGACGTTAGTCTGGTTCCTGCGGCATCTTGTTTTTTAGGTTGACTGAAGAGTAATAATAAAGGATAATAACTAGTTGTTATGCGCCCGTAGCTCAGCTGGATAGAGTACTCGGCTACGAACCGAGCGGTCGGGAGTTCGAATCTCTCCGGGCGTGCCATAAAAATTAATCCCCTGTAGCTCAGTTGGTAGAGCGGGTGACTGTTAATCACTAGGTCGGCGGTTCGAGCCCGTCCGGGGGAGCCATATAAGTACAAATANAAAAGGTTTGCAGGTTATCTTGCAAACCTTTTTTATTTTCTGCTGTGCGTGAAATTGATAAGATGAGTCGGGAATTAGAACCCAGNGTATTGTTAAGACCATCAGCGAGTATTTAAGTGAGGTATTAATGGTTTGTTTAGGCTATTTGAATCGACTTTTTTTATTGGCGATAGTCTCGACAGTGTGCCTGGCTGAATCTGATTTTAATGATTCGTTTTCCTTACGTTATGAAAAAGGGTTGTCACTATCCACATTGGTTGAAAACACGCTAGCTAAATCACCGGATCAACTTTGGTTAGAAGCATTAGAATCTGAGGCTAATGCGTTACGTAAAAGAAGTGATAGTTGGGTGGCCGGTGCTGCGAGTGTGGCATTGGGTTATCAGGAGGCCTCTAGTGGTACTCTGCATTACATCGATGGAGGTGTTAGCGTGCCGCTATGGCATTGGGGGCAGCAGGATGCTGAAGCACTGATAGCAGACAAGGCCGAGCAGGGGCTCTTTGACCAAGCCATTCATGTTAAGTTACAGATGGCAGGACTTATTCGGGCCGTCTTATGGGACTTGGCTTTAGTTGAATGCAAATTAACAGAGGCAGTACTAGCGGTTGATTTTTCTGAGCACATTTTAGCAACAGCGGTGCAATCAGTTCAATTAGGAGAATTGTCACATTTGGATTTATTACCGGTTAAAAGTGAATTGTTAATTAAAAAATCAGCGTTGTTACGGGCTAAAGTTGATTTGAATAAGATGGCTAAACGTTATCAAACCATTACTCGATCTAATGTCGTTCCTGTTCATTTTGAAGAAANTCGTACGGAATTGCGTGAAATTGATATTAATCATTCANCTTTAGCGTTTATAAATAGTAAAATCACCCGAAAACAAGCGGAGTATCANGCACTAATTTTANGAGGGTCGGGACAAACGACCTTATCTTTAGGTGTTAATAGTGATCGGGGCGATGCCCGAAGTAATGATGCTGAAAGCTTTAATATTGCANTAAATATTCCTTTAGGAAGTGCTGTGCACAACGGACCAGATTTGGCCGTTAAAAATATTGAAATTAATAAATTGCTCGCTGATAGAATGTATCTGATTAGAAAACTTAATGAACATGTTTTTGAGGTTTCACAGAACCTGATGTTGGGGGAAGACATTTTGGTAATGGCGATGGAGATTGCTCAATTAGAAGGTGATCGGCTGAAAATAGCTGAAAGCAGTTATAACGCTGGGGAACTGAGTTTGCAGAAATTTAAAAGTATTCAATTGAGCCAGCAACTGGCTCAATTGAAAGTAACTAAACAGTTAATTTTTAATAAGAAGAATATAGCTTTGTATAATCAATCATTAGGGGTTCTTCCTTAAGGTTGTCATGGTATTATTTCTCGCACGTTGCTAACGTTTTATTAAGACTTGAGTACGTGCTTGGAGCGATAAAATCTATTACTATATCAGCGCTAATTAAATTGAAGAGGGTCTGAATATGTCGGTAAAGGAAAATCAACTTACCACGGAAGTCTTGGTGATTGGTGGAGGGCCAGGTGGCTATTCTGCTGCTTTCAGGGCGGCTGACTTGGGTAAGCAGGTCACGTTAGTGGAGAAATACCCGGTATTGGGAGGGGTGTGTTTGAACGTGGGTTGTATTCCTTCAAAAGCATTGTTGCATGTGGCCCAAGTTTTAAGTGAGAGTAAAGAAATAGGGGTTTCGGGGGTTACTTTTCAAGCCCCCGAGATAGACAGAGAGAAACTCGTTCAGTGGAAAGGCGGTGTCACCTCGCAGTTAACAACTGGGTTGTCAGCCCTTGCCAAACAAAGAAAGGTGACGGTATTGCAGGGAACCGCTCGGTTTTTAGGAACGCATGAGGTCATGATTGAAAATGAAGAGGGCGGACACACGGTAAAATTTGACAATGTTATTATCGCTGTCGGTTCCCAACCGGTTAAGATTCCGTCATTTCCTAATGACGATGAGCGTTTAATGGATTCAACGGGTGCTTTGGAATTAAAAGATATTCCCGCTAAACTACTGATTGTCGGGGGAGGGATTATTGGCCTTGAGATGGCCACGGTTTATCATGCCTTAGGCAGTCAGATTACTATCGTTGAAATGATGGACCAATTAATACCCGGGTGTGATAAAGATTTAGTCAGGCCGTTAGCTCAAAAAGTTAAAAAACAATATGATAATATTTACCTTTCTACAAAGGTAACAGAAATTGTTTCTCAAGAGGATGGTTTAACGGTTACTTTTGACAAGCAAGGTGCGGTAGAAAGTGATCTATTTGATAAGGTCTTGGTTGCGGTAGGGCGCCGGCCTAATGGTCATTTGATCGATGCTGAAAAGGCTGGAATAACGGTTACTGATCGGGGGTTCATTGAAGTAGACAAGCAGATGCGTACAAATGTAGAGCATATTTTTGCCATCGGGGACGTGGTGGGAAACCCTATGTTGGCCCATAAGGCGGTGCACGAAGCTAAAATAGCGGCAGAAGTTATTGCCGGTGAACGTGTTGAGTGGCAAGCGTTAACTATTCCTTCAGTTGCTTATACCAATCCCGAGGTTGCTTGGATGGGGCTCACTGAAATAGAGGCTAAAGCACAAGGTATTGCCTATAATAAGGCGGCGTTTCCTTGGGCGGCCAGTGGACGTTCTTTAAGTATTGGTCGTAAAGAGGGGCTTACAAAATTAATTACCGACAAGGATACAGGGCAAATATTGGGTGCTGGCATTGTTGGGACTAATGCGGGAGAATTGATTGGGGAAGCGGTTCTGGCATTAGAAATGGGCGCGTGTGCTGAAGATATTGCCTTGACAGTTCACCCGCATCCGACGCTTTCTGAAACGTTGGGCTTTTCAGCAGAAATGATCGAAGGCACAATAACGGATTTATTGGTTAAAAAACGCTGACCACGGGTTTGAGAGGGTCAGGATTTTGTTAGAAATTTATTTAAATTATCAATGGTAGTGTTTGTATGAGTTCAGGAGCAAATAAAGTTGTTTTAGCGTATTCAGGTGGTCTGGATACATCTGTTATCTTGCAGTGGTTAAGAGATACCTACGATTGCGAGGTGGTTACCTTTACTGCTGATCTGGGGCAAGGCGGCGAGGTTGAGCCGGCTCGGGAAAAGGCCCAAGCGCTTGGCATTAAAGAAATTTATATTGATGATTTAAAGGAAGATTTTGTGCGCGACTATGTCTTCCCTATGTTTCGTGCTAATGCTATTTATGAAGGGGAGTATTTATTAGGAACATCTATAGCACGGCCTTTAATTGCAAAACGATTGATTGAGATTGCCAATGAAACCGGTGCCGATGCGGTTTCCCATGGCGCGACGGGTAAAGGTAATGATCAGGTTCGTTTTGAATTAGGGTGTTATGCGTTACGTCCGGATATTCAAATTATCTCACCTTGGCGTGAATGGGATTTAAATTCGCGTGAAAAGCTTTTGGCATATGCTGCTCAACATAGAATCCCGGTAGAAATGAAACGAGGTAATGCTTCCCCTTATTCTATGGATGCTAATTTATTGCATATTTCATATGAGGGAGGGATTTTGGAAGACCCTTGGGCAGAGGCTGAAGACGACATGTGGCGTTGGAGTGTGGCACCGGAAAATGCACCTGACCAACCACTTTATATTGATTTAACTTTTAAGAATGGTGATGTCATCGGCATTGATGACGTGTTGTATTCGCCTGCTGAGGTATTAGCGTTATTGAATAAGTTAGCAGGCGCCCACGGTGTGGGTCGGCTGGATATTGTTGAAAATCGTTACGTCGGCATGAAATCGCGTGGTTGTTATGAGACCCCAGGTGGCTCGGTTTTATTAAAAGCACACCGAGCGATTGAGTCCATAACACTCGATCGGGAAGTGGCACATTTGAAAGATGAATTAATGCCGGGTTATGCTAAGTTAATTTATAACGGTTATTGGTGGAGTCCTGAGCGTACTATGTTGCAGAACATGATCGATGCCTCACAAGTGACGGTCAACGGTAAGGTACGCGTTAAATTGTATAAAGGCAGCGTGTCGGTCGTCGGTCGAATGTCAGACACAGATAGTTTATTTGATGAAAATATTGCGACCTTTGAAGATGATGGCGGTGCTTATAATCAAAAAGATGCGGAAGGATTTATTAAATTAAATGCACTTAGGTTACGTATTGCGGCTGAAAAACAACGACTTTAGTCATTTTAATGCATTTTAGGCGCTTTTAGTTGATGATGGCGCCTTTTGTAATGACTTTTGTATATCGGTGATTACCTCTATTTACGCTATAGATTGGTCTAGGGTCAAAGAGGGAAAAAAGTTCTTTAATTACCAGGGTAAGGTTGTATACTGAACGACCCTTTTTAGATCGTTTTTAGCACGGTTACTCTTGTCGAGAGAGAGTTGTTTGATGCAGAAATATGATATACAGAATCATTCCGAGCAGGCTGTATTAAGCTCGTCTAATCAGTCCTTTGTTCGTTTGCAATGGATAAGCCGTGCCATTATGGCGTGTGGTTTGTTGGTCCTGATGATTACGGTTCTCTTTGGTTTTTCGGTGTTTTCCCAGAGTCCGCTGAAAAGCATAAGTAGTTATGGGATGCCTAATCATCTCCCGCTTGGGAAAATAGTCGCTAATCCAGCATTGTCAGCCGATGTTGAGATGCTAAAAGGTCAAATGGTTTCGATGATCAGCGGTTCCATAAAGGCTAAGTTGATTCAATTGCAAGAGAGTATTAATGCCGGTAAGGTTACGGGTAAAGAGGTAGTCATTCTTAGCGACTTAACTAAAGAATTAGATGCGCTGAGAGCCGTTTCAACGCCAAGTGTGGGTGTGGGTTCTGTTGATCAATCTGGTTTAGCGTCGAAGAACAGTGAACATCCCGCTATTTTATTAAAAGAGTTATCAAATTTAAAATTATTGGTTTATTTATCAATCGTTTCATGTGGTTTAATGTTTGTGGCATCGGCGGGTGTTTGGTTACAAGCACGGTTTGTTTTACAGCATCACGATAAGTTACAACCTGTTTTAACGCGCCAAGACTAGATTTCAGGTACAAAAAAGCCGGACATGGTCTTTTAACCATGTCCGGCTTTTTTAGGCATTCTTTTTATTTCTTTGGTTTTTTGATTTTTCCGCCACCGGCTTTTAAATAATCAAAAACAGCTTTGATCGCTTTATCACCGGTATAACCTTTTTTCTTACCAACAGTGTCCATAGCGGCGCCTGCTTTAGGCATTGCGTTTTTACCGTTAATGACAGTTGCTTTGAATCTATCATAAGACAAAGAACCGTCTTTAATGTTTTTAATTAGATTTGGGTTGGTTGCAATATCATGACAAGTCGCACAGCCGCGTCCAAATGCCCGATCATATATTTTACTGCCGACCCAAATATCCATGTCACTCGCTGCAAACGTTTGACTGCTTAATACAAGTGTTGCAGCACCTGCCATCATCACTAATGATTTTTTCATACTAACCTCAATAGATTTTAAAGAAAGATGACTTAAATCTAATTTAAAAGACTAAGCCATTAATTAAAAATTTAACAGGGATAGGATAGATAATTTACTACCAAAAGACAAATAATTTTGTCAGTATTTAGGGTAAAAGTTGATTTAGGTAGGTAAAAATTAAGCGTTGGGATTAAACCAAGTCAATTTATCGTGTAAACGCACTACATTGCCAACGATTATTAAGGTAGGCGCCTTAACTGATTGCTCGTGGATGTGATGAGGTAAAGATTCAAGTGTTCCGGTAATAACCTTTTGATGTTTTGTTGTGCCTTGTTGTATGAGAGCTGCGGGTAGGTCTTTGGAGCAACCATGTTCGATGAGAGACGCACAGATATGGTTTAAGCCCAGTAGTCCCATGTANATAACTAAGGTCTGATTTGGAGCAACTAAGCCTTCCCAATTTAAATTGATTTGATTATCTTTATANTGCCCTGTGACAAAAGTGCACGATTGCGCANATTCACGGTGNGTCAGTGGAATGCCCGCATAGCTGGCACAACCGGATGCTGCGGTTATACCGGGAACAACCTGGAAGTTAATGTTGTTTTCCATTAACGTCTCAATTTCCTCGCCGCCTCGACCAAAAATAAAAGGGTCACCGCCTTTGAGACGAACAACACGATTGCCTTCAAGGGCCAGTCTTGTGAGAAGTTGATTAATAGACTCTTGTGGGAGGGTGTGTTGATCACGTTTTTTACCGACATAGATTTTTTGTGCATCACGCCGGATGAGGTTAAGGATATCTTCTGAAACCAGGCGATCGTAAACGACAATATCGGCTTGTTGGATGAGTCTTAATGCTCGTAATGTGAGTAAATCTGGGTCGCCTGGACCGGCGCCGACCAGATAAATTTCTCCATCTGTCGTTGTGGTGTTGTGCGCTATGATTTGCTCATTCAGAGCGTGTTCGGCTTTTTCATGTTGTCCCGCAAAAATAAATTCAGCGATGGAGCCTTGAAAAACTTGTTCCCAAAACAGACGGCGTTGGCGTGGATCTAGGATATGTGATTTGACTTTGTCTCGATAATTACCGGCGAGCTCTGCAAGACGGCCATAGCCAGAGGGGATAAGGGTTTCTACGCGTGTCTTTAGCAGCCGTGCTAACACCGGCGCTGTGCCGCCGGAAGAAATAGCGGCAATAATTGGAGAGCGATCAATAATAGCAGGGAAAATAAATTGACATAATTTTGGGTTATCGACGACATTAACTAAGATGTTAAGTTTATCGGCTGCTTGTGAAACGAGTTCATTTACTGTTTGATTATCGGTTGCAGAAACAATCAGGCGATAACCTTCGGCATCGGTGCTTTCAAATTTTTTTTGGATTAGCGTTAAGGCTAATTTTTTTTCAAGTGTTTGAACGGGGGTTGAGAACGAGGGAGCCAGTACGGTTATCCGCGCACCTGATTTTGCTAAAATTTCAATTTTGCGAGCAGCGATTTCACCAGCGCCGACGATAAGACATTTTTGTTGATTGAGGCGTAAAAAAATAGGAAAAAATTGCATGGGTTAACCTGGTAGGTTTTTAGAATTAGTTATGGTTTATAATAGAGTATTATTAATTTCAAATAGAGAAATATGCCAGCTTTTGATTATGATGTTGATGCCAGTGGGTTAAATTGCCCGCTCCCCCTGTTACGTTTAAAAAAGGCGTTGATAACAATGTCCTCAGGGGAGGTGGTTCGAGTGATTGCAACGGACCCGGCAGCACATTTAGATTTTGGCGTTTTTGCTGAGCAGTCTGGTAATCGTTTGCTTGAATCATCTAAAAATGGCGCTCAACAAGTCTTTTATTTTCAGAAAAAATAAGTTTCAGGGTTTGAATGCTTTGTCATTCGCGTAGGCTGATAATGGGCCATTTTTGTTTTTCTGCAGTGTTTCTCAATTTATCGTCAGGATCAACAGCAACCGGGTTGTCGACGGTATTTAATAGCGGTAGGTCATTATGCGAGTCACTGTAAAACCAGCTATCGTTTAGATCTGATTTTGATGTTATAAGCCACTCGTTCAGTAATTTGACCTTTCCTCCCTGAAAGCAGGGGATACCGGCAACCCTTCCGGTGAAGCGACCTTGTTTACATTCAGGCACGGTTGCTAACAGGTTGTCAATCCCATATAAATTGACAATAGGTTCAGTTACAAATTTATTTGTTGCCGTAATAACAATAAGCGTGTCGCCTTTAGTTTTATGGTGGTTGATTAAATCTCTAGCGGGCTTGAGTAAGATCGGTTGTATGACGGTTTTAATGAATTTCTCTCTGAGTCTAAAGAGATGGTTGATGTTAATTTCGGCCAGTGGTTTGAGTGCAAAGGCTAGAAATTCATTGATATCAAGTGTGCCGTGTTTATAGTCTTCATAAAAACGTTGGTTGGCCAATTCATAATGGGTTTTATTGACCATTCCCTGGGAAACTAAAAATTGACCCCATAAATAGTCGCTATCATCAGCGATCAAGGTGTTGTCTAAATCAAAAATGACTAAGCTCACGTTAAAAATTCCTGTGGTAGTGAATAAAATTAGCACTATACATAATCTCTTTTATTATGAAACAATGTACGATNATTATTGGTTTCTTTAATGCGTTATTATAACAATAAGCATTCGATAAAAAGAGGGGTTGAAAGGTATTAAAATGATTGATTCGAATGGATATCGACCCAATGTAGGCATTGTTATTTGTAATGATGATGGTAAGTTGTTTTGGGCAAAACGTATGGGCGCAGATGCTTGGCAGTTTCCGCAGGGCGGCATTAAATTCTATGAAGACCCTGAAACTGCAATGTATAGAGAGTTGAAGGAAGAAGTTGGGCTGGTTCCAAAAGATGTTGANTTGTTAGGGCGTACACGCTATTGGTTACGTTACGATTTGCCTGAGCANTATATTCGGAAGAAATCAAAACCCTTGTGCATTGGTCAGAAACAAATTTGGTTTCTTTTGCGATTGGTGAGCTCGGAGTCTGCTATTGTGCTAAACGGTTATGAGGAACCTGAGTTCGATGATTGGTGTTGGACGGATTATTGGGAGCCGTTGAATGGGGTCGTTTATTTTAAACGCTGGACTTATCAGCGGGCNTTACAAGAGCTCGGTGGGCTGTTAGTCGGAAATACCAATCCTGTAAGTGCCCGAGGTTATTTGTCTAAATCTGGGGAGGCTCAGATAAGTTCATTAATCCGTTAGTCGTAGGGTGCCTATTTTTGATGCTATGTCACCGTTTGGAGACAAAGAGACCCAGCGATAGCAGGCGGGTTTGTTAGTGATCGCAAAATTGTTACTGTTGGGTTTGAATTGATAACAAGTCGACGGTGTTCCTAAAATGGTGATGCCAGAGATAAGCGCGTTGAGTGGTTGGTGAGCATGACCGGAAAGNACTAATTTAACACGCTTATAGCGTGTCAGCATCTTTAAGAAAACGTCGCTATCCTCCAGTTGCATACGATCCATCCATAAACTATTAGTAGGAATGCAATGGTGATGTATCGCAACAACGGAAAATAATTCTTCAGAGTTAGCCAGAGTATCTTTTAAGAATTCCATTTCCAGTGGCGCAATAGAGCCTTCTTTTTCACCTATAATTTGGCTGTTCAAGGCAATTATTTGCCAGTTTCCCAGGCGGGTCAGTTTGTTGCAAGTAACCGGGGGCTGTATAAAAACGTTTTGCATGATTTGATAATCATCATGATTCCCGGGTAAACAAACGACCGGTATCTGGAGTGGGGATAACAGTTGATTCAGGCGTTGGTAGACCGCTTGATAGGGGTCTTCTGCCAGATCACCGGTGAGTAATATTAAATCAACAGGTGGGTTTTCCGTGATGGCTTGTTTAAATATTTGTAAGAAAGACTGTTCGGGAAAAATATTATGGATACGTTTATCTGGCTGTGTAAAAAGATGTAAATCTGAGAATTGTAGTAAGGTTAATGGCTTGTTTGTGGTTGAGCACATGAGTCGGTTAAGGAATTTTTTTATGCAGTATTTTAGCGTTTCTTTCAATCTGCTGCGGTTTAATGCCGATCTCGGGTATTGATGTGAGGCTGGTTTCTTGAAAGCCTTGTTCAATAAACCAATGGGTGGTTTGAGTAGAAAAGACGATCACCTGAAATATGTTTTTTTGTTTTGCTTGGCTTAGCGTATGGGTAAGTAGTTGTTGGCCGCGCGCAGCGTGTTGATAGTTCGGGTGTACAACTAAACAAGCAACCTCAGCGAGAGTCGTATCAGGAAACGTGTTTAAGGCAATACAGCCAATAATCAGACCGTCTCTTTCTAGAATTGAATAATTAGCAATATCAATTTCAAGGTGTTCGCGGGAACGCTTAATGAGTTTGTTTTCAACTTCTAAGGGTCTAATGAGTTCAAGAATTCCAGGGATATCATGGGTATTAGCCGCTCTCAATTTTTCATATGAATTTGCACTGATTAAGGTGCCAACACCGTTTCTGGAAAATAACTCTAGCAGTAATGCACCTTCTAAATGGCAGTTTATGAGATGGACTCGGTTAACATTTTCTTGGCAGGCTTTTATGGCTGCCGTAAGCGATGGTTTTATGGTACTGTTTTGTGATTTTTTTAATAAAGCATCGGCTTCAGAAACGGTGAGTTGAGGGATCAATTGTTGGTCAGTATTATTCAGGCAGTTATTTTCAGTCATTAAAATGAGTTTGTCAGCCTGTAATGCTATGGCCACTTCGGTGGCCACTTCTTCTGCAGATAAGTTAAAAACTTCTCCGCTGGGGGAGTAGCCAATAGGTGAAATTAAAATGACTGTATTATTGTGAAGCTGAGCATTAATAGCAGCACTATCAATACGACGAATTTTCCCGGTAGAGCAGAAGTCAGTCCCGTTAAGAACGCCTATGGGTTTAGCCGTGATGAAGTTCCCTGAGGAGACTTTAATTTTAGCACCGGACATGGGCGAGTTTGCTAATCCCATGGAGAGTAATGCTTCTATTTCAACCCGAACAGTGCCGACAGATTCTTTAACATATTGTAAAGCGGTATGGTCTGTTATGCGGTATGGGCCTACAAAAAGGGAGGGGTGATTGTTTTTTTTAAGGCGTTGCTCAATTTGTGGTCGGATACCATGTACTAAGACCAGTCTAATGCCTAAGCTGTTTAAGAGCGCAAAATCATGCAGATGATTTGCAAAAAATTCGCTTTGTACGGATTCCCCGCCGAAAAAGATGACAAACGTTTTTTTACGATGCGCATGGATATAAGGCGAAGAATCACGGAACCAATTGATAAAAGAGGCTTGTTCTTTGGACGGATCTGTCATGGTCTTTTATAAATTAGCGACAGGCGAGGTTATTCAAAACGATCGGTAACCGCGCCTTCAGAAGCAGAATTAACGAGTTTGGCATATTTAGCTAAAACACCTCGGGTGTAACGAGGAGTGGGGGCTTGCCATTTATCTAAGCGACGATTGATTTCATGTTCATTGAGGTCTAGATGTAAGATGTTTTTTTCTGCATCAATAGTAATAGTGTCCCCATCTTCAACAATTGCAAGGGGGCCACCTACATAGGCCTCAGGAGTAATATGACCGACAACAAAGCCATGGGTGCCACCTGAAAACCGACCATCGGTAATAAGTGCAACATCTTGTCCCAGTCCTTTGCCCATGACCGCTGAGGTTGGTGAAAGCATTTCACGCATCCCAGGTCCTCCTTTGGGGCCTTCATAACGAATGACAATGACATCACCTTTGATAATCTCACCATTTAACACGCTTTGCAGGGCATTTTCTTCGCAATCAAAAACTTTAGCCGAGCCCGTGAAGCAAAGCCCTTCTTTTCCGGTAATTTTAGCAACGGCACCTTCAGCGGCAAGATTGCCACGTAAAATGACTAAGTGGCTATCGGCTTTGATCGGATTGTCTAATGGGCGAATCATATCCTGACCTTCCGGGTAAGGACTTACGTTAGCAAGGTTTTCAGCCAATGTTTTGCCGGTTACCGTTAAACAATCACCGTGAAGTAGGCCATTATCGAGTAATATTTTCATGAGTGGTTGAATGCCGCCAATTTCAATTAATTCAGCCATCTGATAGCGACCGCTGGGCTTTAAATCAGCAACCATAGGGACTTTTTTACCGATCCGGGTGAAGTCATCTAAGGTAATATCAATGTCAGTAGCGCTGGCCATGGCCAGGATATGCAGAACTGCATTGGTGGAGCCACCCAGTGAAATGATAACAGTGATGGCATTTTCAAATGCCTTTTTAGTCATAATGTCCCGTTTAATGTTGTTATTTAATAATTTAAGCACTGCTTTTCCAGCACGTTCGCAGTCAGCTTTTTTATCATCTGAAATGGCGGTTTGGGCAGAACTATTCGGTAAACTCATGCCTAATGCTTCGATAGCAGAAGCCATTGTGTTAGCGGTATACATGCCGCCACAGGATCCAGCCCCCGGGATAGCCTTGGTTTCAATGGCAGACAGTTCGGCATCATCAATTTTATTGTTAGCGCGTTGGCCGACTGCTTCAAAAACAGAAACGACATCGAGTTTCTTGTTGTTATGGCAGCCAGGCATGATTGTTCCACCGTAGACAAAAATAGCAGGGCGATTTAAGCGTGCAAGGGCAATCATGCAACCGGGCATGTTTTTGTCACAACCACCAATAGCAACAATGCCGTCGAAACCTTGACAGCCGACCACGGTTTCAATTGAGTCGGCAATAACTTCTCTGGAAACCAATGAATATTTCATGCCCTCAGTTCCCATGGAGATACCGTCTGAAATAGTAATGGTGTTAAAAATAACCGCCTTGCCATCTGCCAAATTGACGCCATCGGCGGCATAATCAGCCAGTTTGTTAATGTGCATATTACAAGGGGTAACCATGCTCCATGTTGAAGCAATTCCGATTTGAGGTTTATTAAAGTCGTTAGTCGTAAAACCGACTGCATGTAGCATGGCACGACTGGGTGCACGTTCCATACCGTCTACAATTTTAGAAGAGAAAGCTCGGGTTCTTTTGTCAACTGAATTTGTCATTGCCTGGTGTCCTGAAGTGGTCTATTTGGTGATGGGTAGGTTAAAAACTGTCCCAGCTATTAGTGCGTCTATGCCAACTTATTTTGGGTATAAGTAAGCCAAAAAAGATTCCAAAAAAGGCAAGAATACCGCCGTAAAGAAACCAGTCCTGATTGGCACTATCTTGTAAAGTTTGTTTTTCTCGTTTGAGTTTTTCATTTTCGCGTTCAATGCCAACCAAGCGTTGCTGAAGTTGATCACGTTGTTGTTTCAGTTGGATTGCATTGGCTGCGGTTTGTTTAATTTCAGCTAATTCGTTGCTAAGTCGTTTTTTTGCTGTAGTGAGTGTTTTATTTAATTGCGTGTTTGTTTTGTTTGATGCTGAAATAGTGGTCAGTTCTTTTTGAGTAGCGTTAAATTTTTCTTGTAATTTTGTATTGTTTTGTGTGGCATCATTGAGTAACCAACGTGCAGTGGGCTGTCTCTTGGTGTAACGCGTTAGGATGTAACCAACTTGTTGTTCGTTTAATTGCACGACGGTATAACCCGTGTTCGGGTCGCGGTCAACGACTTCGAGAGGCGTTCCGCTTGGGAGCATGGTTAGAATCTTATGTTGGGTGCTCATTCCACTACGAACCTCAATTTTTAATTTGTCGGTCACGTAAACAGTTTCAGCACAAACGGTATAAGAGTTAATTAAAAAAAAGGCGAGTAAAAGAATTTTTTTCATAATGTTTTGCTTTTTAAGATTTGGCGGTTGCATTTTTACGCATACCTTTATCATACTTGATTTTAGGGTATCAAAAATTCCAGTAGTGCTTTTTGAGCATGCAGTCTATTTTCGGCCTCGTCAAAGACTACACTTTGTGGTCCGTCGATAACGGATGCATCCACTTCCTCTCCACGGTGTGCCGGTAGACAGTGCATGAATAAGGCATCTGAGTGAGCGTTTTTCATTATTTTATCGGTTACGGCAAAGTTGGCAAAGGCCTGTAGGCGTTTTTGTTGTTCTTGTTCTTGACCCATGCTGGCCCAAACATCAGTTACAATTAAATCTGAATTTTCACTGGCAGCTAAAGGGTCAGAAAATAAAGTTATATTCGATTGTGCAGGCGCCATAATAGTTTCATCAGGTTTATAGTCTGCTGGGCAGGCAATGTTGAGTTGAAAATTAAGCATTTTGGCGGCATTGATGTATGAATTACACATATTGTTACCATCACCAATCCAGGTGACTGTTTTTCCGGCAATATCGCCTCGGCGTTCAAAATAGGTTTGCATGTCAGCCAGTAACTGACAAGGATGCAAGAGGTCAGTTAAGCCGTTAATAACAGGGACACTGGAAAACTGTGCAAATGTCTGGACTGTTTTATGGTGGTGTGTTCTGAGCATGATCGCGTCAACCATGCTGGAGATAACGCGAGCACTGTCTTCTAACGGTTCGCCGCGTCCCAGTTGAGTATCCTTGGGTGATAGAAAAATGGCATTTCCGCCAAAGTGAATCATGCCGGTTTCAAAAGAAATTCGTGTTCGAGTGGATGATTTCTCGAAAATCATTCCCAGAACCTTGTTTTTTAAAGGTATGTAGTTAGGGTCTCTATGCTGCTTGAGTTCGATTGCTCGGGATATGATTTGCTTAAGTTCTGAAGGAGTTAAGTCGACTAAGCTAGTAAAATGTCTTGGGATCATGGGTATAAAAAATAAAGAATTAGAGGGTGCTGGTATTTTCCAGAAGTGCTTGTAAGGTGTCGGCTAATAAAATAATTTGCTCTTCAGTGATAACCAGAGGTGGTAGCAGTCGAATTACTTTTTCGGCAGTAACGTTAATAAGAATCTTATGGTCAAGTGCTTTTTGGGTCAATGTTTGGCAAGGTTGAGTGAGTTCAATAGCGATCATCATGCCTTGATTACGAATGTCANAAACGAGCGGGTGGCGGCCCAGACGTTTAGTGATTTCGTCGACAATCTTGTTGCCTTTAGTTTCGGCAGCATGGATTAAATTATCTTGTTGGATGGTATCAAGAACAGAGAGCGCGGCGCGACATGCTAATAAGTTTCCACCAAAGGTAGAGCCGTGTTTTCCAGCAGTGAGTAGTTGCGCGGCTTTCCCGGCGGCTAAACAGGCGCCAATTGGGACGCCGTTTCCTAAGGCTTTTGCTAATGTGCAGATATCAGGCAGAATATCATTATGCTGATAGGCTAAAAAGCGTCCGGTTCTCGCGATGCCTGTTTGGATTTCATCAAGAATAAGTAATAATTTATGTTGGTCGCATACTTGACGAAGGTCATTGAGATAAGTAGGTGCTGGAATATTGACTCCCCCTTCACCTTGTATAGGTTCAGCCATGATCGCAACGATATTTGGGTTGTCGTTAATGATTTTTTTTATGGCTGGGATGTCATTGAATGGCACATGTATAAATCCGTCTACCAGAGGTGAAAAACCCTCATGTACTTTGGGGTTTCCAGTCGCGCTCAGCGTTGCTAAAGTGCGGCCATGAAAGCTATTGTCCATGACGATAATGGTCGGTTGCTCAATACATCGGGAGTACCCATAGAGACGTGCCAGTTTAATAGCGGTTTCATTGGCTTCTGCGCCTGAATTACAGAAGAAAGCATTACTCATTCCAGAGAGTTGTGTTAACTGGTTTGCAAGCTTTTTTTGCAGATCTATTTCGTAAAGGTTGGATGTATGTATAAGTAGGCGGCTTTGTTCTGCAATAGCGTTGTGAATGGCTGGGTGGGCATGGCCTAAATTACAGACAGCTATTCCAGAGAGTGCATCAAGGTAACGAACATTGTTTTGGTCCCATAGCCAAGCACCTTGTCCCCGGATGAAACTGACAGGTAGTCTTGTATAGGTTGGCATAATTGCGTGGGTCATGAGGGTCTGTGTCAGTCTCGTTTTATTATCTACAACGGTTAAAAAAACCCTTTATTATATATACTGTTTTATATAAATTCAGTAACTAAATAAGGGCTTTGTGTTGATCTGTTTAATTTTAGGGGTAAATTTTTGTTAGAATAGTTATTTTAGGAGTAGATAATGGATGTAAATGAAAGAATTAAGGAGCAATTGGAGAGTAACCCTATTATNCTTTATATGAAAGGGACACCTGATTTCCCGCAATGCGGATTTTCAGGGCAGACCGTTCAGGTTTTGAAGGCTTGTCAGGTGGAGTTTTCACACACCAATGTTTTCGAAGACCTTGAAATTAGAGAGGGGCTCAAAGCGTACTCGCAGTGGCCAACCTATCCTCAATTGTATATTGATGGTGTTTTGATTGGCGGGGCTGATATTGTTATGGATCTTTATCAAAAAGGTGAATTGCAGTCTCTGTTGGCTAATGCGGGTCAATCGGCTTAATTGTTATCAGGTAGCGAGGGTCCTCGTTTTTTAATGGGGCGCACGCAACTTACTTGTTCGATTGTTCTTCCAAGCTCGACAGGGCTTGCCAGCGGTTCACTATGCGGCAAAATAGTTCAGCCGTTTGTTGCGCATCATAGAGCGCTGAGTGTGCTTTATTATTGTCCCAATCCAACCCTGCTTTTTTAGCTGCTTTTGCGAGCACAGTTTGGCCATAGGCAAGACCACCAAGAGTGGCTGTGTCAAATGAGCTGAAGGGGTGGAATGGGCTTCTTTTGATATTTGAGCGTTGTAAGGCTGCGTTCAAAAAACTTAAGTCAAAAGCGGGGTTGTGCCCGACCAGAATGGCGCGGGTACATTCATTGCGTTTAACGGCTTCTTTAATCGGTTTGAAAATTTCTTGAAGTGCTTTTTTTTCATCGATGGCCATTCGAAATGGGTGGAAGGGTTTTATGCCTGTAAAATCCAGAGCAGATTGGTCTAATTCAGCATTTTCAAAAGGGAGTATGGCTTTTGAGTGGCTTTCCTTAATGGTGAGTTGCATTTTTTCATCGAATTCAACAATGACGGCAGCAATTTCTAGTAAAGGGTTTTTTTTGGGGTTGAAGCCGGCGGTTTCTATATCTACGATAACAGGAAGGTAGCCGCGAAAACGTTCATTGATTGGCTGTTGTGTTGATTCCATAAAATAGTGTAATGGCTTTATCTGTTTATTGTCAGGTGAAAATGAGTCGGTGTGTCGTCAGGATAAAGTCGAAAAAAATCGTCTTTTGTGCTATGTTACGCATATCTTGATGATATTACATGGAAACTTTTTAGGTGTTAGGCAAATGAAAAAAAATAACAAAGAGGTTAGCTGGTTAGCTGGGGGCGTGCTCGCTGTTTTTATGCTGGTTGGTTCCGCTAACGTTTTAGCAGACGATCCGATGGAAGATTGGAATCGTGATGTTTTATCATTCAATGATGGGTTGGATGACTATTTTCTAAAACCGGTCAGTCAAGGTTATCAGTGGATAATGCCTGAGTTTGCAGACACGGGAATCAGTAACTTTTTTAGTAACCTTAGTGATATCGGTGTTTTTGTTAACGATATTTTTCAATTGAAGCTAGAGCAGGGCGGAGCTGATTTTGGACGCTTTTTAGTCAATTCCACTGTCGGTGTTGGCGGTTTTATTGATGTGGCAACGATGATCGATTTGCCTAAGCATAAAGAAGATTTTGGCCAAACTCTTGCTTTTTGGGGAGTGCCGTCAGGTCCTTATATGGTTGTACCTCTTTTCGGCTCCTCTACGCCGCGTGGGGTTGTGGGTGCAATCGGTGACATTGCATTACATCCGTTATCTTATATTGGCGTTCCCGGTGCAAGTTTTGGGGCGGGTGCCTTGAATGCGGTTGATGTCAGTGCGGATAATTTAAATACGCGTAAAATTGCTGAAGAAGCTGCTCTTGACCGTTATTCATTTTTGAAAGATGCTTATTTGCAAAAACGTCAGTACTTGGTCACAGATGGTGATATTCCTGATGATTTCGAGGTTTTGATTGATATGGAGTAAGTCAGGCGTAAAATGTTATATCAGGTTATTTCAAAGGGGTGTGTTGGTCGACAATGCACCCCTTTTTTATGGGTGATTTATAATACTTTCCAGGTACATTCTTCGCCTGCATTGAGAGGAATGATTTCATCATTGCCTGCTGGGTAGGTTGCGGGGATTGTCCAGTTCTCTTTTACTAAGCAAAGCGTGGATTGGTTTCGAGGGAGTTGATAAAAATCAGCACCAAAGTGGCTGGCAAACCCTTCTAGTTTATTGAGGGCACCGGCCTGTTCAAAAATTTCGGTATAAAATTCAATAGCGGCATGAGCGGAAAAGCAGCCGGCACACCCGCAGTTGGATTCTTTTCGGTACTGGGGATGTGGGGCGCTATCGGTACCTAAAAAGAATTTAGGATTGCCACTGGTTGCTGCAGCGAGCAGGGCTTGACGATGCGTTTCCCGTTTAATGACAGGTAAGCAGTAATAATGTGGTTTAATTCCGCCGACTAAAAAAACATTTCGATTGAACATTAGGTGTTGTGGGGTGATCGTGGCGGCAATCTGAGAGGATTGTTCTTGGATAAAATGAACGGCCTCTTGTGTTGTAATGTGCTCGAGTATTATGCGTAGGTTAGGGAATTTCTGGGTGAGTGTTGCCAAGTGTCGATCAATAAAAATTTTTTCACGGTCAAAAATATCAATGTCATTATCAGTGACTTCACCGTGGATTAATAACGGAATAGAATGCTTCTGCATGGCGTCTAATAGTGGATATGTTTTTTCTAATTGTGAGATGCCTGATTGAGAGTTGGTCGTAGCGCCTGAGGGATAAAGTTTAAATCCCTTAATGTGCTCACAGTCAGCTGCGTTATGAATTTCTTCGGCTGAGGTTGCGTCGGTTAGGTACAAAGTCATTAAAGGGTTGAAAGCGCTATTTTCTGGAAGCGCATGGAGAATTTCGTTGCGATAATGCAGTGCCTGTGTGACCGTAGTGATGGGTGGGTTCAAGTTGGGCATAATAATGGCCCTTTTAAAGCGTTTAGCCGTGTGCGTGATGACAGTCCGGAGGAGTTGTCCGGACCTGACGTGTACATGCCAGTCGTCGGGCGTGGTGATTGTTATTTTATTCATAAGACTATGTGCTGTTATATTGATGACTGTCGCATGCTTGAGGTGCTAATTTTTAGCTATTGTATCGTATCTCTTGCGAACTTTTGGGGTCAATTTAAAAGCCCAGAGTAAGGATTTTTAGCTAAGTTTAAACGGAGCAGTACAGGGTATTACCCTCTTAGGGTGTCGGGCGTTACAGAACAAGGAGGGATAGTTAATCTAAGTGATGCTTTCTTTCGATAGTGCTTTGAAAAATATTAAGGTGACTGAATAAATTTCTCGGGGTTAGGCTTGCACGCATAAGCAGTTTAGTCCGAATGAAAGCGGCAACCAGAAACCCGACTATACGTGGACCCCACGTTGGTCTGGTTTCTGATAAAAAAAGAAAGTTATCAACCCAGAGCCATGAGAGTTGTATTGCAAAGAAAACGATAGTGGCTATGGCAGCCCATTTGAAGATATCTGTTGCATCGGAGCGAACACCGCCTTGGTACGTCCAGCAGGCAATATATATGGTTATAAAGGCACTAATCATGATTGCTGTTCCTCATCTGTTATTTTAGGATCACCGAGGTCTTNGTTTGACTTGGTATAATAAAAAATGTTCCTGATTAATATAACTGATTTTAGCTAACAGGCTGTAGGTGAAGTTGAAAAAAATTATTTTTTATTACTGTAGGATTGTTTGTTTTCATGGTGNCGNGAGAGGTAAATCAGTTTTAACTTGNGNTTAGCTATGCTATCATCATGATTTATCAGGGTTTTGATGTTTTTAAAGTGATAAGTGAGTCCCGCCACCTGAACGATTCAATACATGCGTTGTTAGTTTCTCTTTGTTTATTGAGTTTAGAGAAAGACGTTTAATTTAAATTTTGGAGTAACAAATGCCTATTTACGAATATAAATGCCAGTATTGTGGCAATGTTCATGATGCACTACAGAAAATGGATGCGGAACCTTTAACGGACTGTCCGGCTTGTAACGAGTCTGGCTTAAAAAAGATGATTTCAGCGGCTGGTTTTAGGTTGAAGGGTACCGGGTGGTATGAAACTGACTTTAAAGGAAAGTCTAAAACAGAAAAATCGACTGCTGGGCATTCTGCCAGTTGTGCGACAAAATCTGGAGGCTGTGGGCACTAACTTAACGGCGCNTTGCATCACCGTTGAGTGAGCGTGGAGGTTAATCCCATTATTTAGATTGCGTCCAGCTTTTTAAGGTCTGTACTTGCAATATGAAGACTAAAAAAGTAATATCGACGATTTTTTGATTAGGTAAGAGAGCATTATGCGTACCCACTACTGTGGTGAAGTTAACCAGAAACATTTAGAACAGAAAGTAACCGTATACGGGTGGGTGCATCGACGCCGCGATCATGGTGGCGTTATCTTTATTGATCTCAGAGATAGAGAAGGGTTATTACAGATAGTTTTTGATCCGGATTCACCTGAAACATTTACTCTAGGTGAGAGTGTTCGCAGCGAGTATGTTCTTGCTATTGAAGGTATTGTCCGTTCAAGGCCCGAAGGAACCGTGAACTCCAATATGGCAACGGGAGAAGTTGAGGTTTTGGTTACGCAGGCTGAGGTTTTAAATGCCTCTGAGACACCGCCTTTCCCTATTGAAAGTGATATTGAAGTTAATGAAGAAATGCGCTTGCGCTACCGTTATTTAGATTTACGACGAACCGAAATGCTAAATAAAATGCGTTTTCGCCGTGATATTACTAAGTGTTTAAGGAATTTTTTGGATGCCAATCAATTCTATGAGATTGAAACGCCTTACTTAACGAAAGCGACGCCCGAAGGGGCAAGAGATTATATAGTTCCCAGCAGAACCCACGAGGATGCTTTTTTTGCATTACCGCAATCGCCTCAGCTTTATAAGCAGTTGTTGATGATTTCTGGTATGGATCGTTACTATCAAGTCGTTCGTTGTTTTCGTGATGAGGATTTGCGCGCGGACCGCCA
>JGI26243J51142_1000300_pt1 | contig 23859 bp, 27 predicted proteins | sample SaaInlV_130m_DNA_FD_51142 | JGI IMG/M metagenome (IMG submission 51142)
TGCGGAGGAAATATTTACAAATTTAAATGGTCGAATATTTCTTTGGATGCGTTTCAACCCTAAATTTGATTTGTGGTCTAAGTTTAGTGACGAATGGTTTAGACAAGAAGTTAAACTTTTAATTGATAAGGCTTTGAAACTTCAAAAATAATATATGAAGAAGTTATTAATATTGTTTTCTTTCTTTTTATTTTTTAATGCATCATTAGATGAAAGTAATATAGACATTAAATTAATAACAATAGATAGTCAAACATTTGAGATTTCATGGTCAGTAAATATCGAAGACTACGATGAAATACTACTTGAGATAAACAACAACGGCACAATAGAAAAGTATCAAATCCCTACTTCCGCTGGAAGCATTGAGATGTGTTGTTATGCTGACGAAGTAGAGGTAACAATTCTTGTAATAGTAACCAAATCTATTGAACAAGATTCAAAAGAGTGTTTAGCTGTTAACTGTTATGATTTCATAAAAGAAACATACTTCAATACCAAAAAAATATCCTTTCCTACTACTACAACAACAACTTCTACTACAACAACAACTTCTACTACGACAACCACCATTCCTCCAGTAGTAATAGAAGAAAAAGTAGATTTTTTAAATATCGAAATTACTAATGCATTAATTACATCTATTCCCTTATTTGATGACATTGATTTAACTGATCAGGAAAAAAATAGTATGGCAGTTATAGTCTCTACATCCATCATTGTGCTTTTTTATATTGTTTTACTACTTCAAGAATGGTTTAACAAGATTTTATCGGAAAACAATATTAGGTGGTTTAAATCCGATAAGGAATTTATAAAAAATAGCAAATTTAAAAATATACTAAAAATTTCTTTCGTGTTGATTTTGACCTCGTTTCTTGTCGGCTATGTTGAGGAAGGAGCAAGTATTTCAATTGATTTAGAGAATATTGCAATATTTATTGCTGCTTTTATTGGCTTAGCATCAGTGACACTATTTTCAGAAGGAACAGAGGGATTTATTGAAAGTAAGTATTTAAAACAAAAAGTGAAAATTAAATGGGCTCCACAAGCTATATTTTTCGCAATGGTTTCAACAGTATCATTCATATATTTCAATATGCCTATAGGTTTTATTTTTGGATTTGTAGCTAGTAGTTACATAATCTCACAGCGCTCTTCCGCAAAAATTTCTCCAAAATTTTTCTCATCAATTTCTCTGAGCATTGCAGGTTTTGGGTTCTTTTACCTAACCTCAACAGAATTTGTTCTCAACTCAACAGTTATGACCGCAATAGCTTCGCTGTCTTACTTGATGTGCTTGGAAGGAGTATTGTTTAAATCTCTTCCTGGAGGGGGAAATGAATTATTTGAATCATTGAATGACTCACAAGGAGCATATAAAATATTACCATTAGTTTCATTCTTAATAGGAGTATGGCTTTTCATAAGAATTTTAATCATATCTCCTGAAAGTGAATTTGCTAATTTCCAACAAGACATACTTGGTATGGGATCATTTTCAATAACATTTGCAATAATGCTATTGATTTACATACTTGGTATTCTTATTCTTGGTTTTGGAGTAAAGGTATTCTCAGACGATGAATAACAAATACATATTTTCATTTTTGTTTTTAGTGATTCTTACTGCAGTTTCTTTATTGTTATTCAACAGTCAAACTTCAGATNCNACAACAGTTCCAGATACTACAACAACCACAACAGTTCCAGATACTACAACAACCACAACAGTTCCAGATACTACAACAACCACAACAGTTCCAGTAAATATCTCCGAAGACGAAGAATCTGTTCAGATAGTCGAAGAAGAGGAGGTTGGTGAACAGTTACTCTATGATGGGCCATATTTATCATTTGCAGGATTTGAAGGCTCAAATCAAAGATTGCTCGAGGAACTAGTAACTGCTTTACCAGAAGAACTAAAAGGAGTAATTCAAAATAAGATATTATTCATTAATGGTTGTCATCAGTATGCTCTCTCTGTTGTCTCTAGATGTCCCTACGGTGTATGGGACTCTTCAGGAACTTATCCTGACGGATCCAAAGGCGCAGAGTGGACCCTTTCAATATGGATTTCTGATAGAGCATTTACTGCTGGAGAGCAAAGAGATGTATTGATTCATGAATCAGCCCATGCTTTATCATATTTAACTAGGAATTGTAATACTGAAAATAATACGAGTTTTAGAAAAGACGCATGGAATTATTTTGGAAGTGAAGAGCAATTTGCTGATGCGCTGGTACTTTATTTTGGAGGTTCATATAACCATTACAGGATCTCAGGAGATCTTACCAACGAGGAAACGAATTATATTTCAAATTATCTAGGTACTTGTAGCGAAGGTTAATTTTCTGTATAGTGTCTAAATGGGTGAAATTGTAGATAGTGCTATATCTTTTAAAATAATTCCATTTTTCATACCTATTCTTTTTTATTTTTTAGGTTTAAATACTGAAACAACAGAACTTAAAAAATTAATTACTGAAAAAAAGACTTTGATCTACGGCTTGACTTTTCAAATAATATTTTTACCTTTAGTCGGCATTGCGCTCTCAAACATTTTTAAAACATCTATTTTTTCTACTGCTGTAGTTCTGGTCTTACTTGTTCCGGGAGGTCACATATCTGGACTATTGACTCATATTAAAAAAGGAAATATTGCACTTAGTGTAGGTTTAACATCAACTGCATCACTGCTANCACCTTTTACTATTGTGCTGTGGCTAAANATTTTAATCAGAGATAGTGAAGAATTCAGTATAAATTTCTTACAGACTTTCTTACAGTTAGTTATATTAGTTTTAATACCTTTCTTAGCTGGAATCTATACTGTAATTAATAAGCCAACTCTAGCGGAGAAACTCTCTGGAAGATTAGATCGGTTTCTTAAAGTTGTAGTGTTGGTATTAACTTTTAGTGGGCCAATTGAAATTAGAGAACTTTTATTGGATAATTTTTTTGAAGGATTCAAACTTGCTTTTCTAGCATTGATAGCAATTTATTTATTAAACGTAGTTGGATCTAAAACACTAAATCTGAGCAATAAAAACAGTCAGACAATAACAATTGAGGGGTTATGTCAGAATTTTCCAATAGTCCTTGTACTTGCAGCAACTCTTAATATGCCCGAATTAATTGTTTTTGGCGTCATCTACTATTTAATAAGTACGGCTTTCGCAGTTTCTTATGCTTTTCTTAAAAATATTTAAATCTTGTTGATTTAAGTTTTTTATGTATATAATGATATTGTCTTTCAGACAAAAAAATCACTACCATTCCAAATCGAATGTTTTGAATTAGGAGAAAAATGTCCGCTAGAACACAATTACAATCAAAATCAGTTGCTGACTTGAGAGCAATAGCAGAAGGATTAGGCCTTGAACACAAGGGTCTACAAAAAGCTAAACTCATTGACCTGCTTCTTGAACAAGGTGATGCAGTTATTGAGGTTGAAGAACCGGTTGTTGCAGAGGTAATTAATAAAAATGATGATTCAGACCTTCCATCAGTAGTTAATTCTGGAGACAGCCAAGTAAAAGCTGGAGAATCTAGAGAAGGCATTCTTGATATTCTTCCAGAGGGTTATGGATTTTTAAGATGCAGTGGTTATAAACCCGGTGATAATGATGTATATGTTCCTGCAGGAATTATAAAAAAATATAGGATGCGTAAAGGAGATTTAGTCGAAGGACCTATACGTGCACCCAGACAAAAAGAAAAATACCCTGCTTTAATGGATCCAAAGACTGTTAATGGTGCAGATCCTGAATTATTGGCTCGAAGGGTTGATTTTAATAAATTAACACCTTTGTTCCCCGACGAACGTTTAAAACTAGAAGTAATAGGTAAACCTGAAAAAATAGTAGGAAGGATAATTGATTTAATTGCTCCTATCGGTAAAGGTCAAAGAGGATTAATCGTCTCGCCCCCTAAAGCAGGAAAAACAACAATTCTTAAAGAAATCGCAAATTCAATTACTGAAAATAATCCCGAAGTACATTTGATGGTAGTTCTTGTTGATGAAAGACCAGAGGAAGTAACCGACATGCAGAGATCAGTAAACGGTGAGGTAATATTTTCTACTTTTGATAGACCTCCAGAAGAACATACACAGGTTTCAAGATTGGCAATCGAGAGAGCAAAAAGACTTACGGAGGAAGGAAAAGATGTTGTCATACTTTTAGACTCCATTACTCGTCTAGCTAGGGCACACAACTTAGCATCTCCAGCTAGCGGTAGGATTCTTTCCGGTGGATTAGACTCAACTGCAATTACCCCAGTAAAGCAATTTTTTGGTGCAGCTAGAAATATAGAAGATGGAGGAAGTTTAACTATTCTTGGAACAGCTCTCGTCGAAACGGGTTCAAAAATGGATGAAGTTATATTTGAGGAATTTAAAGGAACTGGAAACATGGAACTTAAGCTTGATAGAGGCCTTGCTGATAAACGCGTCTTCCCAGCCATTGATGTCACACCTTCTGGAACTAGAGAAGAGCAAAGACTTGTTTCCCCACAAGAATTACAGTCTCTATGGGCCTTAAGAAGAGTATTAGTGGGACTTGACAGTGGTGCTACAGAACTTTTAATAGATAGATTCAAAACTGTTAAAACAAACGAAGCCTTCTTAAAAGATGTCGCAAAAAACAACAAGTAAGTTAGAGTGTAGATATGAGACAAGGGATACATCCAGATTATAGAGAAGTAGTTTTCCAAGATGAAGACGCAGGTTTTGCATTCCTCACTCGTTCTACGATTAAAACAAGTGAGACAATATCCTGGGAAGATGGTAACGACTACCCATTAGTTAAGCTTGAAATATCTAGTGCAAGTCACCCATTTTTTACTGGTAAGCAAAAACTTGTAGACTCCACAGGTCGTGTAGAAAGATTTAAACAAAGGTACGGTTCAACCAGTACTCGTCAAGCTCCAAATCAAGAAGCTTCTTCTCAAGAAGAAGAATAACTTAATTTAATACACCCAAAATGTCTAAAGACAATATTGCCTATGGAGGACAAGCTGTAATTGGTGGCGTCTTGATACAGAGTCCAAAGGGTTGGTCTCTNGCAGTAAGGGATCAAAAAAATCAAATTCATAATTACTTTGAAAAAAGAACTCCATTAACGCAGAGAGAGGGTATTTGGAAAATACCTTTCATAAGAGGAGTAGGAGCGTTAGTTGATTCTTTATATGTGGGCTATAAAGGCATATCACTTTCAGATACTTTATATTACGGTGAACAAGAAGAAGAGACTTTTTTTACAAAAATCACTAATACTTTACTTATAGTGTCAATTTTGAGTCTCCTGATAGTTGGGCCAAGAATATTGATAGACCTTTTAGATCTTACCCAAACTATGAAGGGATTTGCAGAAGGTATTCTAAGAGGAGTAATTGTTATTACATATATATACCTAGTTGGTAAAACAAAGGATGCTCAAGAGTTGTTTGAGTATCATGGCGCAGAACATATGACCATAGCATCATTCGAAGCTGAACATTCACTTGAAATAGATGATGTTAAGAAATTTCCTAAAGAGCATATTCGATGTGGTACTTCATTTATATTTTTAATAGTTTTTGTCAGCCTGCTGACTCTTCCCTTTATTCCAACCCTTAATGTATTTTTTACTCTTATCACACGGCTGTTACATGTTTTTGTTGTCGCAATGATTTCGTATGAAATATTAAAATTTAATTTTAAAAATAGCGATTCCTTAATCTCCAAAATTTTTGCAACTCCTGGAATATGGACACAAAAAATAACAACAAAAATACCTAGTGATGAACAGATTCAAGTTGCAATAATATCCATGGCTAATTGTATTAAATATAGTGAAGATAATGCCCAATTTGATGAACTACTATCTACATCAAAGGAGTTAAAAAATGGATGAAGCATTAGTTGAGAAACTTACAGCTTTAGAAAGTTCATTGGAAGAGATAGAAGCAGAGCTCCAAAAGATGGATATATCATCAGATCCAAAAGCATATGCTGAACTAGCAAAAAGACATAGTGACGTCACTGCAATTGTTGTTCTTTTTAATGAATGGAGAACTCTTAACAGTGATATAGCTGATGCCGAAGAAATGTTAAAATCTGAAGAGGATACTGATATGAAAATAGAGCTTGAGGCATTAGTGAGTGACTCAAAATCTTCAATTATTGACCTTACAGAAGATATTAAAATCGCGCTTTTACCAAAAGATCCTCTTGATGAAAAAGATGTTTTAGTAGAGATACGTCCTGGTGCAGGTGGTGAAGAGGCAGCTATCTGGGTTGGAGACTTGTATAAAATGTACACTCGTTTTGCAGAGAGAAATACCTGGAATGTAGAACCTATAGAGNTAACAGCATCAGACCAAGGAGGNTATAACAAAATTATTTTCTCAATTAAATCTAAAGGTGTATATTCAAAACTTAAGTTTGAGGCAGGAGCACATAGAGTTCAAAGAATTCCCAAAACCGAGTCACAAGGAAGAGTACATACCTCAATAGCTACTGTTGCAGTTCTTCCAGAAGCAGAAGAGGTTGACTTAAGTATTGCAGCAAATGATCTAAAAATTGATGTATATAGGTCTAGTGGACCGGGTGGTCAGAGTGTTAATACAACTGATTCAGCAGTACGAATTACCTATATTCCCACAGGTTTAGTTGTGACCAGTCAGGATGAAAAATCACAATTAAAAAATAAAAATCAAGCTATGAGAATCTTAAGAGCACGCCTACTAAAAGCACGACAAGATGAAGCTGCTGCCGAAAGAGCTAAAGACAGAAAAGAACAAGTAGGTTCCGGTGAACGCTCAGATAAAATAAGAACTTATAACTATAAAGACAACAGAGTTTCAGATCATCGTATCAATTTAACAATTAAACGACTTGATCAAGTTCTAGATGGGGACTTAGAAGATTTTGTCACAGCTTTGATTGCTGATCATGAAACTACTCGTTTGGCTAACTTGGAAGAATAAAGTGAACATTAGAAATATACCAGAATACGAATTAGCTCGATTAAGAGAAAAAGCAAAAGAAATAAATGGTTCACCTACTGACTATGAAAATGAGTATAAGACCCTATTAACAAGAAGACTTAACCACGAACCCTTGCAGTACATTGAAGAGTACGTACCTTTTTACACTATTCAATTGAAAGTTGATCAGCGTTGTTTAATACCTAGACCTGAAACGGAGTATCTTATTGAACTAATCAAAGAAAATACTGAACCATCAAAAGGCATTTTAGATATTGGAACTGGTTCAGGGTGTATTGCTTTAATGATGAAAGTTTTATTTCCTAATGTTGAAGTTTCCGGTATAGATATTTCTCAAGAGGCATTAAGTATTGCAATTGAAAATGCACAACTTAACTCAGTGCCAGTAAATTTTTATCAATCTGATCTGTTAGAAAATGTTAAAACTAAAAATGTTGATTTAATAATTGCAAATCTTCCGTATATCCCTCATGATAATTTAGATGGCCTTGATAAAGAGGTTATTGATTATGAACCTCTAATTGCATTAAACGGGGGAGTAGACGGTCTAGATATAATATCAAGATTAATACAACAAATTGAAAGTAATGATCTCACCAACTTAACACTTTGTCTTGAGATTGACTCAACAAAGTCAGAACAAACTTTAGATTTATTAGCAGATTGGAAAGATGTCAAATTACTAAAAGATTTAGCTGAAAAGGATCGCTATGTTTTTGCAACTAGATAATTTAGATTTAGCTGTAAATAAAATTGAAAAGAATCAAATTGTAGGTATTCCCACTGAAACTGTCTACGGGATTGGTGTTAACCCAAATTCTCAGGTAGCAGTAGAAAATCTCTTTAAAATCAAAAAAAGAGATGATGACAATCCGGTCTCATTGCTGGTACATTCATTTGCTGAATTAAGAAAACTTAATATAAAAACAGAAATACCTGAAGTAGTTGAGTTATATTGGCCAGGCCCTTTGACAGTAGTTGTTGAGGTAGAGGAAGCATTCCCACCCGGCGTAGGAACCATCAATCCTAATTCAGTTGGAATTAGAGTACCTGAAAATGAATTAGCACTCGAACTATTAAAACAAACTGGACCTTTAGCAGTTACTAGTGCAAATATTTCAGGTAACAAGGAGGCAAATAATCATGTTGAAGCTAAAAATATATTTGGAGATTCTGTTTCAGCCTATTTAGAAGGTTATGCAACTCACGGGGATGGCTCAACAGTCGTAGACCTTAGAATAGAAGGAGGAAAAATTTTAAGGCAAGGCCCATTAAAGTGGCCGCCAAGTTACTGTTAAGATATGAATATGGATATAAATGGTGCTTCACAAAAGAACTTGTCTGATATTGATATCGAAATATCAAATTTAATAGATAAAGACTTAAATAGACAGAATTCTCATATTCATTTAATTGCATCTGAAAACTTTGCTTCTAAAGCAGTAATGGAGGCATCAGGATCAATTCTCACAAACAAATACTCTGAAGGCTTTCCTGGTAGAAGATACTATGAAGGATGTGAGACTGTTGATGAAATAGAACAACTAGCTATAGATAGAGCTTGTGAGCTTTTTGATGCTGATCATGCAAATGTTCAACCACACTCTGGCTCTTCAGCAAATATGGCTGTATATCTCCAATTGTTAAATGCTGGAGACACCGTTATGGGAATGGATCTTGATCAAGGCGGTCACCTAACACATGGTTCACCTGTGAATTTCTCTGGCCGTATGTATAATTTTGTCGGCTATGGCTTAAACAAGGAAACAGAGTTAATAGACATGGATCAAGTTGAGAAACTTGCCCATCAGCATAAACCAAAATTATTAATAGCTGGTTACTCGTCTTATTCACAAAGTTTAGATTTCAAAGCATTTAGGGAAATAGCAGATTCTATAGATGCTAAATTTATGGTTGATGCAGCACATTTTATCGGATTAGTCGCGGGTAAAGTTGTAGATAATCCAATGAAGTATGCAGATGTCGTTACTGCAACAACCCATAAAGCTCTGAGAGGTCCAAGGGGTGGACTTATACTTTCTAAAGAAGAATTTGCAAAAGATGTAGATAAAAATATTTTTCCTGGTGCGCAGGGTGGAGCAATAAACAATCAGATAGCTGCAAAAGCAGTTTGTTTTAAGGAAGCTTTATCAGATGATTTTAAAATATACGCACAACAGATTTTAAAAAATGCAAAAGCATTATCTGACTCATTCACAAATGAAGGACTAAGGGTTGTTAGTGGAGGAACTGTAAATCACATTGTCTTAGTCGATACTCAAAGTGTCGATGAAGAACTCACAGGAAAAGAAGCAGGTATTCTATTAAATGAAATGGGTATAACTCTTAATAGAAATGCAATACCATTTGATACAAGATCTCCATTTGTAACATCAGGCATACGCATGGGGACACCTGCAGTTACAACTTGTGGTATGAAAGAAGAACAGTTAACTACAGTTGGTTTATTAATTTCTGATATTCTCAAAAATAGGAATGATGAAAATCAATTATCAAATTTAAAAGCTCAGGTAAGAGATCTGGCAATAACACATCAACCGTATGCCTAAACAAAATAATCTTAACCTTCAAGACTTTGGTCCAGTAACTTCCTTCTCAACATCAATAATCAGTGGACTACTTATTGGGCTCTTAATCCAATATTTTATAGGCTATGAACCAGTTCCTGTAATCATTTTTGTTTTGATAGGTATCTATGATGGCTCTAGAAGAATGTGGCAAATCTCCAAAAAGTTAGAAAATAAGCAATGAATGTTGAGTTAATACTTGCTACTCGTATGCTTAAACGGTCTTTTCCAATTTATACACTTGTTCCAGTAATGTTCTTAATAAAGTCTACAGAGTCTATGATCACATCTCTCGTTTCTGGTTTGATTGTTGCATCAGGGTTTTATTTAGGAGCTTTTCTAATGTCTTTTGCTGCAAATATCTCACTTAACTTTTATTATTTCTCAGCTTTATTTGGCTATGTAGCAAGACTAATTTACATATTTGGGTTTCTCTTATTATTTAGAAGCCTATATCCTATTGATGAATTGGCAATGTCACTGACAGTGCCAATTGTTTTTTTGAGCATGTTATTTTTAGAAATGGCTATGGTTATAAAGAGAAAAGACACAGATTTAGATTGGGCAAATGATAACAGCAGCTGAAACTTGTGATTTTATAAATGAAGTAGTTTGCAAACCTGCAAATGTTAAAGAGCTATTTGAGTTTGCTAATTTCGGTTCCTCTCAAATATCAAGAACAGAAATTCTGATACTTCTTGCTGGATTAATACCCGTAGCAGTAATGTATTTTGGTCTTCGAAAAAAATCTACAGTACCAGGAAAACTTCAATCTGTAGTTGAGTCAATATTTTCATTCGTAAAAGATGAGATTGCCGTTGGAGTAATTGGTAGAGGTGGAGAGAAGTTTACACCTTATTTAATTTCAATATTTATGTTTGTATTAGTAGGAAATCTTTTTGAAGTAACACCTCTTGTAAACTTTCCTGTAACATCTCGCATGGCGCTACCTTTATTTTTAAGTTTGCTGACCTATGTAATTTTCTTAGTAGTCGGTGTCCAAAAACAAGGAATTGGGTATTTCACTCATTTAATATGGCCACCAGGTGTACCAGTGGCTCTTAAACCTCTAGTTGGAATCATAGAGCTAGTATCTGTACTTTTAGTGAGACCATTTAGTCTCGCGGTTCGACTTTTTGCAAACTTAGTTGCAGGTCACGTAATGTTGAGTCTTCTTTTGGCCTCAGCTTATTTCTTCATTGTTCAACCAGGTGGAGTTGAGTATTTAATCGCTAGAGCCCCAATAGGTGCCGCATGGTTCACATTAGGTCTAGCAATTTATGGTTTTGAATTAATAGTTTCAATTTTGCAGGCATACATATTTACTTTGTTGTCTGCAGTGTATATACAAACGTCTCTGCACCCAGAGCATTAATAATAATAAGGAGGAAAATGGAAGCTGCATACGCGTTAATAGGATACGGACTAGCCGCAATTGGTCCCGGTATTGGAATCGGGTTAATTGCTGGTAATGCTGTACAAGCGATGGCTAGACAACCAGAAGCTGCAGGTATGGTAAGAACAACAATGTTCTTAGGTATCGCCTTTACAGAGGCATTAGCACTTATTGGGTTCGTTCTATTCTTCTTAGTATAGGATTAACAAATGACTTTAAATTTAAACGTATTTTATGCAGAAGCTGAAGAAGCAGGCTCAGGGGTAGATCTACTACTCCCGGCAACATCAGAATTGGTAGCTGGTGTGGCTGCATTTGCCATTGTCTTTTTCTTTGTATGGAAATGGGCACTACCAGCCTTAAATACAACTCTTGAAGAAAGAGCTGCATCAATTGAAGGACAAATTGAAGCTGCTGAAGCAACAAAAGCGGAAGCAGAATCAACAAAAGCTGAATATGCAAAGTTAGTTTCAGATGCTAATTCAGAAGTTCAAAAAATAATTGATGAAGGTAAAGCTGCTGCAGAAAAAGTAAAAGAAGAAATTATCGATCAAGCTAGACAAGATGCTGAAGCAATTGTTGAAAAAGCTAAGTCCGATTCTGAAGCTGAGAAAGAAAGATTATCATCAGAGATAAGTTCTCAGGTAGCAGATCTGTCATTAGCAATTTCACAAAAGGTTGCTGCATCAATGTCTGAAAAAGATCAACAAGATTTAATTGATAAATTCATTAAAGACATGGAGACATCAAGCTAAATGGGTACAGAATCTTTTTCTAAAGGGTTAGTAGAAATTATTTCATCGTCTGACGACAGTGTGAAAATTGAAGAGGAATTCCTCCAAGTTCTTCAAGTTTTAAACAGTAATACTGAAGCGTTAGATGTATTTAGAAATTTTGGTATACCTGCAGATAAGAAAATTGAAGCGATAAGTAGTATATTTTCAAAAAGGGTTACTTCAATGACTCTTGATTTAATAACACTTACTATCTCTCAAGGCTATGCGGATAACTTGTCCGATATTGAACAGCAAGTTTCTAACTATATTGCTGAAAAAAGAGGTGCAGCATTAGCAAAGGTTATTTCAGCTGTTGAATTAAATGACTCAACTCAGAATGATCTCAAAGCTGCTCTAAAAAGCAAGTTAGGCAGAGATATAGAGTTAAGTCTTAAAGTTGACTCCTCTGTAATAGGAGGAATAAAAGTAAGTATTGGAGAAAGAACCTTTGATGGATTGCTTTCATCAAAATTTTCAGATATACAAACAGTATTAGAAGGAAGGTAATGTGAGCGATTTAAATATAGATCCAAAACAAATTTCAGAATCTCTAAAAGAAACTTTAGGGAATTGGTCAGACGAAGTAAAAGATGATTTAGTTGGTTATGTAGCTTCCATAGCTGATGGAGTCGCAAGGGTTAAAGGATTAGAGAATGCAATGTCTTCTGAACTTCTGGAATTTCCTGGTGGACTTTTAGGTGTTGCTCTCAACTTAGATGAAGACTCCATTGGTGTTGTGTTGATGGGTGACTCAGATCATATTCAAGAAGGTATGCCTGTAAAACAAACAGGTGAAGTTTTATCTATAGGTGTTGGCGATGGTTTTCTTGGAAGAGTTATTGATACTCTTGGAAACCCAATAGACGGTAAGGGACCAATCGAATTTACAGAGAGAAGATTAATGGAAACTCAAGCACCAACGGTCGTTGAAAGACAGCCTGTTGGAGAGCCACTTCAAACTGGTATAAAAGCTATTGACTCCATGATTCCAATTGGAAGAGGTCAAAGAGAATTAATAATTGGTGATAGAGGTATTGGTAAAACTGCAGTAGCAATTGACACAATTATTAATCAAAAAGACACAGATGTTAAATGTATCTATGTTGCTATTGGTCAGAAATCATCCACCGTGGCTGAAGTAGTCGCAAGACTTGAAAGCGAAGGAGTACTTGATAAGACAGTAATTGTTAATGCTCCCGCATCTGCAGCTGCAGCACTTCAAATGTATGCTCCTTATGCTGGATCAGCAATCGGACAACATTGGATGTACAATGGCGAACATGCTTTAATTGTCTTTGACGACCTTTCAAAACAAGCTATTGCTTACAGGCAAATTTCATTATTGCTTAGAAGACCTCCTGGAAGAGAAGCTTATCCAGGGGATGTATTCTATTTGCATTCAAGACTTCTTGAACGCTGTGCAAAGGTATCTGAAGATTTAGGTGGAGGATCTATGACAGGTTTACCTATCATAGAAACAAAAGCTGGTGATGTTTCTGCTTTCATTCCTACAAACGTAATCTCAATTACCGATGGACAAATATATCTAGAAAGTGAATTGTTCTACTCTGGAGTAAGACCTGCAGTAAACCCTGGAACTTCAGTTTCTCGTGTTGGTGGTGCAGCTCAAACAAAAGCTATGAAAAAAGTTTCTGGACCATTAAGAATTAATCTAGCTCAGTTTAGGGAGCTTGAAGCTTTCGCAGAGTTTGGATCAGATTTAGACGCAGCATCACAATCACAGTTGGACAGAGGTATTAGAGTTGTTGAAATGTTNAAACAGCCTCAATATGAACCAGTAGCAACAGAAGATCAAGTTATTGCACTTTATGCTGTTACAGAAGGNTACTTTGATAAAGTACCAGTCGATGGAATATATGAAGCAGAAAAGAATTTGCTTGAATTCGTTAAAACACGCTATTCAGACATGGTTAATACTATAAAAGAAACAGGAGAGCTTCCGGGGGATGAATTAAAAGATGCCGTTATTGCTTTCGTTGCAACCTTGGAAACACCAAAAGAGGACTAGAAGTGGCAAGTGCTGAACTACGTATAATTAATAGAAGAATAAAGAGCGTTCGCTCGACTAAAAAAATTACACGTGCAATGGAGCTTATTGCTTCATCTAGGATTGTTAAAGCACAAAATAGAATGAAATCTTCTGAGTCATATTTTGGACTCCTTAGTGAAATAGTTCAAGACTTAATAAATAATGGTGCAGTACCAAAAATCGATGCCAAGGAGGGAAAAGAAAAAGTCCTCTTAATTGTATTAACATCTGATCGAGGATTAGCTGGAGCATACAATACAAATATATTAAAAATAGCTGATAACAGAAGAAAAGAAATTGAACAATCAGGTAAAGATGTTGAAATTGTAACTGTTGGCAAAAAAGCAACTAGGTATTTTACATATAGGAAAATTAATGTCTCCTCAGGTTANGAAGGGATTACAGACAGTCCAGAGTTTGATAATGCACTAGAGGTTATGACCCCTATTACAGATAAATACTACAAAGGTGATGTATCCTCTATAGAAATTGTTTATACAAGTTATAAGTCAGCGCTAACTCAAGATGCTGTTATCAAAAAAATACTTCCTCTAGACCCCCAAGAAGTTGAAAGTAAATCTTCTGTAACTTTTGAACCTAGTGGAGAAGAAGTTCTAAATAGTATCCTTCCAAAGTACGCAAATGCCTCATTTTTTAATGCATTACTAAATGGTTCAACATCTGAACATGCTGCAAGAATGAGAGCCATGAAAGCCGCAACTGATAATGCAGAAGAATTAATTAAAGTATTAGCAATGAAAAGTAATCAAGCAAGACAAGCGGAAATTACGACAGAGATTTCAGAAATTGTTGGTGGGTCTGAAGCACTTTCAGATGCCAGTTAGAAAGGAAAAGAATGAGTGAAGAGATAGGTAGAGTAGTAAAGGTTGCAGGTCCAGTTGTTGACGTGGTATTTCCACAAGACAATCTTCCTGAACTCAACTTCGCATTAGAAGTCGATATAACTATTGGAGATTCAAAAAATACAATTACTCTCGAAGTAGCACAACATATTGGGGAAAATAAAGTTCGTGCAGTCTCAATGCAAGCCACAGATGGTTTGAAGAGAGGAACAGAAGTAAGAAATACAAATGCGCCAATTTCTGTACCTGTAGGACAAGAAACACTTGGACATATTTTTAACGTTGCTGGTGAGACCCTAGACGTTCCTATTGAGTCAATTAATGTTAAAGAACGTTGGCCAATACATAGAACTCCACCTGCATATGAAGATGTAACATCACAAAGCGAAATGTTTGAAACTGGAATCAAAGTTGTTGACCTATTAGCACCATATGTAGAAGGTGGAAAAATTGGTCTCTTCGGAGGTGCAGGTGTAGGAAAAACTGTTTTGATTCAGGAGATGATTAATCGTGTTGCAACTCAGCATGGAGGAGTTTCTGTTTTTGCTGGCGTTGGTGAAAGAACAAGAGAAGGTAATGACTTGTTCGGAGAAATGCAGGAATCTGGAGTTATTGATAAGACAGCTCTAGTATTCGGTCAAATGGACGAACCACCTGGAGTGAGGTTAAGAGTCGCACTTTCAGCACTCACAATGGCAGAGTATTTTAGAGATGTAGAAAAACAGGATGTTCTTTTGTTCATTGATAATATTTTTAGATTTAGCCAGGCAGGATCTGAGGTATCNACATTGCTAGGACGTATGCCTTCAGCTGTGGGTTATCAGCCAACATTAGCTGATGAAATGGGATTNCTTCAAGAGAGGATTACTTCACTTAAAGGAAGATCTATTACATCNCTTCAAGCTGTATATGTTCCAGCNGATGACATTACTGACCCTGCACCCCACACTGCTTTTGCTCACTTAGATGCAAGAACAGTTCTTGATAGAAAAGTTGCAGACTTAGGTATTTATCCAGCTGTTGACCCTCTTGACTCTTCAAGTAGAATATTGGATCCAAAAATTGTTGGAGACGACCACTATTCAACTGCTCGAGAAGTACAACGAGTCCTTCAAAGATACAATGACTTACAAGACATTATTGCAATTCTTGGCCTTGATGAGCTATCCGAAGAAGACAAGTTGTTGGTAGGTAGAGCAAGAAGAATTCAAAGATTCCTTTCTCAACCGATGTATGTTGCTGAGCAGTTTACAGGTATTGAAGGTAAATTCGTCTCCATCAAGGACAGTGTTGAGGCATTTAAGACTATTTTAAGTGGAGAGCTAGATGCCACTCCTGAACAGGCCTTCTATATGGTTGGTGGCATTGATGAAGTACTTGAAAAAGCAAAAGATATTGAAGCATCTGCCTAGCCATGATTGTTAATGTAGTNAGTCCAGAGGAAGAATACTTTAGTGGCGAATCAACAATGGTCGTTACGAGAACTCCGAATGGCGAAATTGGAATCTATAGTGGTCACGAAGCAACTGTAGCAACAATATTGCCTGGAGGATTAACAATTGAACACTCTGGAGGTAAGGACAGCTATGCAGTATCTGGAGGCCTCCTTCAAATTACACCAGAAAAAGTAACTGTACTTGGCGAAATCATCGAAAAGATTGATGGAGACCACGAAGCAGCAATTTTACGTGGTAAAGAATTAGTAGAAGACATCACGGAACAAGATAGTTAATAATGAAAAGCATACTAGCTTTTCATGCACATCCAGACGATGAATCAGTTTCAACAGGTGTNACTTTAGCAAAATATGCAGCTGAAGGGCATAGAGTAGTTGTAGCTACTGCAACTGATGGGTCCGCAGGAGAAATTCATAATTACGACAATCCAGAAGAACTCTTTCCTAAACTTGCTGAAATGAGAAGAAAAGAATTAGAAGCAAGCCTTGAAGCACTTGGTGTTAAGGAGTATGAATGGATGGGCTTTAAAGATTCTGGCATGATGGGAACTAGTGAAAATGAAGATCCAGATTGTTTCTGGAGGCAGAATTATTTTGATCCTGTCGGAAAACTAGTCGACATAATCAGAAAATATAAACCTGATGCATTAATAACATACGATCCTTTTGGAGGCTACGGTCATCCAGATCATATTCAGACACACAGAATAGGAACAGCAGCCTATTTTGCAGCTAGTGACTTAGATAAGTTTCCTCTTAAAGAAAATCAAGAAGTATGGATTCCAGATCGTCTGTATTACAGTGCCTGGTCTAAGANAAGAATGCAATCAAGAAGACAACAGATGTTTGATGCTGGAATAATTTCTGAAGAAGAATTTAATAGATTTAACCCAATCGGTAGTGAACATGACGATATAGATGTTGAAGTTGATGGCACAAAGTATGTAGAACATAAAATTAATTCTATGAAAGCTCACCGCAGTCAGTTTAAAGATGACTGGTGGGGTTTTAATATCCCAGAAGAATTTAAAAAAGATTTTTTAGGTTATGAAAATTATATTTTAGCCTTTAATCGAGGTGAATGGTCCTCTCCATCTGAACTAATTTAGTTAATGTCAGTTAAAGTTTTACTCGTAGAAGATGAAAAAAGTATCGCAGATGGAATTATTTATAACCTCAAAAATGAAGGTTTAAAAGTTACTCATGTTGATGAAGGAAAAATTGCCCTTGATATTTTCGATGAGGAGCATTTTGATCTACTCATATTAGATATTATGCTTCCGGAAGTTTCTGGTCTTGAAATTTGCCAATCAATAAGAAAATCTTCAAACGTGCCAATAATTATGTTAACTGCAAAAGATGACGAAAACGATAAAATTAGAGGCCTAGAGATGGGTGCAGATGACTATATAACTAAACCGTTTTCCGTTAAAGAGCTAATAAGCAGAATAAAAGCTGTTTTGAGAAGGACAAAAAATTCAGAATTATTGAATGGCTTAGACGAAGATATAAATTCTGTTAAGGAAATTAAAATAGGAAATATTGCCATGAATCCTTTAAGGTACGAAGCAAGAATAGATGATGAAATAATTGAATTGAGACCTAGAGAATTTGAGTTACTTTATTATCTTTGTGAAAATGCTGGAAATATAGTATCCAGAGACAAACTCTTTAGTAAAGTTTGGGGATACAGTTTTGCTGGAAATTCTAAAACTCTTGATGTGCACATTCAAAGAATACGTGAAAGAATAGAAGTAAATCCAAAGTCCCCCCAAAGATTGACAACCATAAGGGGTGTAGGATATAAATTAAATGACTGAAAACAATAAAGATGAATTTATAGAAATTACAAGAATAAAAGAAGAGTTTATAGCAAACGCTTCTCATGAGTTAAAAACTCCAATTGCATCAGTAAGATTAGCTGCCGAATCGGCACTTACATCTCTTGAACGTGATGACGGAATGACTAAAACTTTTCTAGAGCAAATTTTAAGAGATTCTGACAGGATGAATGAACTTATTTCAGATTTACTAGATTTATCAGCTATGGAGTCCTCAGATGTATTTATGGAATCATTTGATTTGCATGAAGTAATAGCAAATGAAGTTTCTTACTTATCTAAACAAAATAAAAAACGAATTGGTTATAAAAAGAAGAAAGTTGAAATAAATGCAAATTTTGATGATATTTCACTAGCCGTTAAGAATCTGATAAAGAACGCTTTAAAATACTCTCCATCAGAAAAGAATATTTTGATTCAAGTAGAAGAAAATAATCAATCAGTAAGGTGTTCATTCCAAGACTTTGGCTCTGGCATTTCTGAATCAGATCAGGAAAAAATCTTTGAAAGATTTTATAGAGTTGATAAAGGAAGATCAAGAAAAGTAGGAGGAACAGGACTGGGTCTTGCAATTGTTAAACATGCACTTGATAGAAACAATGCTGTTATAGAGATTGTTAGTGAATTGGACCACGGTTCGACTTTTACAATTGTTTTTGAAAAGTAAACTTAAAGTAAACAACAGGCAAATTATAAAATCATTTAATTAAAAATCTTATATACTTCAAACGGAATATGAATTTAAAATCTTTTAAAAATTTAAGCTTCGCAATATTTTTCTTATACTTTTTCCTTGTTTCAATAAAACTTCTTGAAAAGGGAATTAAAACTTTAGGTGCAGAGTACACAGATGCACTTTTTGAGTCAGTGTCTAATCCCTTTGCTGGTTTACTGGTTGGAATTTTATGTACAGTATTAGTGCAATCTTCCTCGGTTACTACTGCAACAATTGTTGGTTTAGTTGGAAGTGGAGTCCTTAGCTTGGAATACGCAATACCAATGGTTATGGGAGCAAATATAGGAACAACAGTAACCAATACCTTAGTGTCTTTTGGTCACGTAAGAAGAGAGCAAGAATTTAAAAGAGCATTTGCAGCCTCAACGATGCATGACTTCTTTAACTTATTAGTGGTGATAATACTTTTCCCCCTTGACTTATACACTGGATTTATAACAAGGATGGCTGAAAATGGAACAGACTTTGTTCTTGCCACAGGTTTCACAGCAACAAAACCAAACAGTCCAATCAAGGCAGGAATTAAGTGGGGCTCAAATAATATCTTGGACGGACTATCTTCTATTCCATTTATAAGCAATCTCAGTGAGAATTCTTACAGAGCCTACGCGGTTCTTTTAATTATTGTTGCAATAGCATTTATTTTCTTGAGCCTAAAAAATGTAGTATCAAATATGAAATCTCTTATGCTCAACCAAATTGAATTCGGCTTAGATAAAGCCCTTGCAAAAGGTGGGGGACTTCTCGCAATATTGATCGGAATTTTAATTACCTTTTCAGTACAAAGCTCAAGTATCACAACTTCAATACTCGTACCGATTGTTGGTTCAGGAATTCTATCTATTGAGAATGCATTTCCAATAACATTAGGGGCAAATATTGGTACAACAATCACGGCTGTTCTAGCTAGCTTTGCTGTAGATGATCCAGCAGGATTAACTATTGCACTACACCATGTATTTTTCAATTTAATTGGTGTGATTATTGTTTATCCAGTAAAAGCAGTAAGAAATATACCAGTTAATTTGGCAAAGAGACTCAGTGTTATAACTGCTAAAAGAAGGTACATTGCAATATTGTATGTATTAGTAACATTCTTATTACTTCCACTTTTGGGCGTAGTACTATTTAATTAAGGAGAAAAATGAGTAAAGAATCACTAGACAATATAGATGCAAAATTAAGCGAGATGCTCATAAATAGTATGCACATCTACGATATTTCAATGAATTGCCTGCTTGGCGACACCAATCTTGATAGTGTTAGAGATGATTTATACGCTACAGATAAGGCTATAAATGAACTCCATCGTGAAGTTCGCAGAGAAATGATAGTTCATTCTGCAGTAAATTCAAGAAATTTAGATATCCCATTACTTTTGTCATACATGACGATGTCAAAAGATATTGAGAGGATTGGGGATTATTGTAAGAATCTTTTTGAAATTGCAGAAACAGGAAACACCTTTACTAAAGGTGAAGATTTAGATAGCTATATTGGGTTAAGAAATGATATAGGAAAATTAATTGTTTATTTGCAATCATGTCTAAACCTTGAAGATGAAACGAAAGTGCATGATCTAATCACCCTTGGTTCTTCTATGTCTACAGATTTAGATAATAAAATCACGGCTCTTCTTGAAAACAAAGAAACAATAGAATATCCAGTTTCCACTACTTTATTTTATAGATACTTAAAGAGAATTGTTTCACACATTGTTAATGCAAGTACAGCACTGATAATGCCTACAGATCAAATAGATTATTTAGACGAGTAAAACTTCGTCAGAGTTATTTAACATCCCAAGTTCCGAGGGATCTAACTAATTTATCTAACTCACCATCACCCTTTGAATCTTTTGCAAAATCTATTTGTTTCATAACATCTTCATTATAAGTTTCTCTTTGAACTTTTCTAAAAACTCCCATCGGGGTTGGGCCATAGGGACCATGTGACAACCTTGAGAGTGAGAATGCAACTGATGGATTTTCTCTTGTAATATCGTGTACATAGATTTGTGAGTCATCAATATCTGTTCGCTTCACAGTTTTAGCTTCACCATTTACAATGGTTACTGCAAACTCATCTTCGGCACCAAAAATAACCTTCTCGCCATGTACTAAATTAATTCTGTTTGCTACACGTCCTTCTTTAGAGGTTAATTGTTCAAATGCTTTGTCATTAAAGACATTACAATTTTGGTAGATCTCGACAAAAGCAGAACCTTTGTGGGTTGATGCTTCTTGTAACACTTGTGTGGTTAAATCTCTATCCATATCAACTGAACGAGCCACAAAGGACGCTTCAGCACCAAGGGCTACACTCATTGGATTAAAAGGAAGTTCCACAGATCCATAGGGTGAAGATTTAGTTTTCTTACCTTCTTCACTTGTAGGGGAATATTGACCTTTTGTCAGTCCATAAATTTGGTTATTAAACATAAGAATTTTAATATTTACATTTTTTCTTAGAGCATGTATTAAATGATTTCCACCTATAGAAAGTGAATCTCCATCTCCGGAGACAACCCAAACTGATAAGTCAGGATTTGAAAGGGTGACCCCAGTTGCTACTGCAGGTGCACGTCCATGTATTGTATGTAATCCGTATGTATTCATGTAGTAAGGGAACCTTGCTGCACATCCAATACCTGATACAAAAACCATTTTTTCTTTACTTATGCCCAGTTCAGCCATAAAGCTTTGTACAGAGGCCAAAATTGTGTAATCTCCACAACCAGGGCACCATTTAACTTCTTGGTCACTTTGCATATCTGTTCTTTTGTAACTCACTGGAACTTTACTCATTTATTTTTTCCTCTATTTTTTCAGCTAACTCTTGTGCAGTGAAAGGTTCTCCTGCAACTTTATTAATCCCTTTTGCGTCAATCAAAAATCTTTCTCTAATGAGTTTTATTAACTGTCCTGTATTTAACTCTGGAATTATAATTCTTTCAAAATTTGATAGGATTTCACCTAAGTTATCTGGAAATGGGTTTATAAATGTTAAATGAGCGCTTGCGACCTTAACACCTTTTTCGTTAAGCCTATTTACTGCTTGTGTTATTCCTCCATATGTAGAGCCCCATCCTAAAACAAGTGTGTCAGCTTTTTCATCACCATTAAGCTCTAAAGGTTCAATATCATTAGCAATATTAGCAATTTTCCATGCCCTCATGTCTGTCATGTATTGATGGTTAGCACTATCATATGAAACATTTCCAGTGCCTTCTTCTTTTTCTAGTCCACCAATTCGATGCTCTAAACCTGGAACTCCAGGAACAGCCCAAGGTCGGGCAAAAGTAGTCATATCTCTGTGAAAAGGCAAGAAGCCATCTTTTGAATTATTTGTTGTTGTTAAGTTGTTAGTAAGAGAAGGTAACTCAGAAATATCTGGTAGCTTCCATGGTTCGGAACCAGTAGCAACATAGTTATCTGATAAAAGTATTACTGGTGTCATGTATTTCAGAGCTATTCTACTTGCCTCTATAGCAGTATAAAATGCATGAGAAGGTGAACGCGAAGCTAGTACTGGTAGGGGAGATTCGCCATGTCTTCCATATAGGGCAAATAATAAATCGGATTGTTCAGGTTTCGTGGGAAGACCAGTTGATGGACCTCCACGTTGTACATTTACAATTACCATAGGTAGCTCAGCTGAAAGTGCTAGTGAAATAGTTTCACTTTTAAGGGCTAATCCTGGCCCACTTGTACCTGTCACTGCAAGCTTTCCAGTAAATGATGCACCTACAGTTGCTGCAGCTGCTGCAATCTCGTCTTCTGCTTGAAAAGTTATTACATTGAAATTTTTATGCTTTGATAATTCATGAAGTATGTCTGATGCCGGGGTGATGGGATAACTTCCATAAAATAATTCAAGATTAGATAGTTTTGCTCCAGCTATAAGACCCCAACTTAATCCGATATTCCCATTTATATTTGTGTACTCTCCAGTCGGAAGTGCTGCTTTCTCGACAACGTATGTATGATGAAATGCTTCAACGGTAATACCAAAGTTGTAACCTGTTTTCAAAGTCTTTATATTTGCATCTGCTACTTCTGGAAGTTTCTCAAATTTCTTATTAATCCAATTGATAGTGTCTTCTAATGGCCTGTTAAATACCCAGGAAATAAGTCCTAAAGCAATCATATTTTTTGATCTAAGAACGGCTCGTCCTTTTATTTCAGAATCTTTTAAAGCTTCTTTTGTCAGTTTCTCCATTGGGACTTCAAAAACTCGATATCCATCAAGTTCACCTGATTCTCTTGGATCAACTTTATATCCTGCTTTTGTGATATTTTTTTCTTCAAAGGCATCTTGATTAACAATGAGCATTCCATTAGGTGCTAAGTCATGTAGATGTGCTTTCAAAGCAGCTGGATTCATAGCTACTAACACTTCGGGGTTATCTCCTGGAGTTAGAATATCAAAATCAGCTATTTGAACCTGGAATGAAGATACCCCAGCAATTGTTCCTTGAGGTGCCCTTATTTCAGCAGGGAAAGCAGGAAGTGTAGCTAAATCATTTCCGAATAAAGCAGAAGTGTCTGTAAATCNTGTACCGACCAGTTGCATACCATCTCCNGAGTCACCAGCAAATCTGATTGTGACAGCAGGAATAGATTCAACTGTCTTATTTTCAATTTTTAATTTTGGTTCGTCCATGTTTCTAGTTTAATCTTTCGGGAGATAATGCGATTTCATTTTGTTGAGTTCCTTCACAATTATTAGCATTTTCACCGGAGCAACATTCTGCTTGGTTGAGTCCAAACATTGCACAAGAATTGTTTACACAAGCAGCGTGTCCATGAAGATACACCATTGTATTTTTACACCAGCTACACATTAAGTTACTCATATGTTTTAAATCTATAATATGGCCAATAACGCATCTTAAGCTTCCAACATTCTAAATATTTAATAGGCCCTAAAGTTCTAGAGTCACTAGAAGATAAAGTACGTTGATCACCTAATACGAATATTTCATCATCCCTTAATTGAACTTTTACAAAGTCATCGACAAAACTTTTAGCCCAAGGGTCATTTATTCTCTCGGAGTTTATCAATATAGAACCTTCTTGTGACTCTACTTCCTCACCTGGAAGCCCTATAACTCTTTTAACAACATCAATATTCTTTTCGTTGTTATTAAATATCAC